>WNFV01000458.1_pt1 | contig 68787 bp, 62 predicted proteins | sample 5400101 | NCBI WGS metagenome assembly WNFV01 (sample SAMN13153361, study PRJNA577476) | soil metagenome | isolation source: 115 cm soil or saprolite under grassland replicate 1 | place: USA:California | collected 2016-06-15
TCGTATCTACTTCCTCCCCGAAATCAGTCGCGCTACGGCGGCTTCGACGTGGATTTGCGTGGTATCGAGAATTCGGACGCCGAATACGGTCTCCTCCCGCAGGATCAGGGACAGTTCTGTTCCGCCCAGAATCGCTCCATCGATTTGCGCGCGGTCTTTCAGGCTCTTGATGATGTTCGTCAACTGATCGTGTGTTTCCGGCAGAATGATTCCCGGCACCAGCTCATCCATGTACTTGGCGTGAATGTAGGCCTGCTCTTCTTCGTTGGGCAGAATCACCTCGATTTCCCGGGCCGCCAATGCGTCGGGATAAAAGGATGCTTGCATGGTGAAGCGCTTCCCGAGTAATCCCAGACGCTTTAGACCCGCTGCTTTCGCGGCGTCGGCGGTCGCTTCAACGATGCTGATGAGCAGAATACGAGATTGCCGGGCGATCGTATCAAAAACAAGGTGGGGCGTGTTCGCCGCGACGAGGGCAAAAGCCGCGCCGGCGCGCGCCAGTGTTTCCACTTCCTCGCTCAGGAACGCGGCGAGCTCGTCCAGTTTGTTGGCTGTCAGCATCTCGAGCGGCTTCCTCATGTCGAGACTGTTTATGATGATATATGGCGCGCCGCCATCAGGATTGCTCTGCCGATACAGATCGAGGATCCGGCGGTAATATTCGACGGTCGTTTCCGGGCCAATTCCGCCTATGATCCCGATCCTGTTCATTTATTTCTTCGCCCAAATTGCAACCATAGGGCGGGATTCGCGAGCGGGAATGCAACTAACTTTGCTTTACCGGTGGCGCCAATACTAAACGGGGCTTCCTCGGTTGATGAAGATCACGAACGAAAGTTAGGAAGACCGGTCGCATCTAAACCACGAACTCCGAAAGCTTTCGTCCGCCACTCCAGCGGCTTCGAACTTGCTCACCAAAAATCTTGACGCCGATCCGGATGAAGCTAATCGGACTAAAACTGTGAAGATCCACGCCCTTCGGATCCTTGTCTCACTCGCTATTGCGTGCGGCCTACTCGATGCGGAGCAGACGCGTGCCGCTTCTGGACCAGGGAAGCCCGCGTTCGTTTTTGGCGGCGTCGGTTATCTGCACCGCTGGTCGATGAATCATCAACATGAATTCACACCCAAAGGCCAGGAAGACCTCGAGAAGTGGTCGGACATGATCACGATCAATGTCTATCCAGACGCTCATGATGGCGAGGCATTGGCAATGAAAGCGAATGCCGTTCTGGAAAATTACAAAAGTCACCAAGGTAAGGTCCTCGGGACTAGTTCCGTTCCGCGAACACCGAAGCAGCCAGCGGAGCATTTCGTCGCCGTGGTTTTTGGCCGGCCAAACTTAATTGAGGTGGCATTCGCTCGCTTCAAACTGGTGGACGGCCTCGGATGCTCGATCGTCTATTCACATCGTGTTGATGGAATGGAATGACATTCCTTCTCCAACTTCATTGAACGAAGCTTCGGGCCAATGAAAGATCTCACTCAGGGCTCTGTCACCAGGCATTTGCTGCATATGTCGGCGTTTTTGGCAATGAGCATGGTGGTGCAGACGCTTTATTTGCTGGCCGATCTCTACTGGGTGGGACATCTCGGAAAGGAAGCGATCGCGGCGGTTGGTGTGGCCGGAAACATCACGATGATTGTGCTGGCGCTCACCCAAATGCTGGGCGTGGGCACCACAACGTTAATCTCGCACGCCGCCGGGCGAAAGGACCAACCGCAAGCCGAGCTGGTGTTCAATCAGTCTTTCGTGATGTCGATCGTGATTGCACTCGCTCTTGGCGTTGTCGGATTTCTTCTACGCCCGGCTTATTGTGAATGGCTGAGCGCGGATGCGGCGACCGCAAGCCTGGCAAAAGCTTATCTGCTCTGGTTTTTACCTGGCCTTTTGCTGCAGTTTCCTCTGGTCGCGCTGGGCTCGGCCCTGCGCGCCACGGGAATCATCAAGCCGGCCGTGGGATTCCAAGTCCTCAGCGTGCTGCTCAACATCGTGCTAGCTCCTCTGCTGATTTTCGGAATCGGTCCGTGGCCAAAACTCGGTGTGACCGGCGCAGCGCTTGCCACGTTCATATCCATTCTCGTCGCCGATGTGCTGATCGTAATTTATTTCGAAAGGAAATATCATTATCTGCGTTTTCGTTTTCCGCTGTTTCGCCCGCAAACCAAGATTTGGGGAGGGATGTTGCGCATCGGTGTGCCAGCCGGTGCAGAGTTTTTGATGCTCTTTGTTTACATCATGGTCGTTTACGCGATCATCCGCGGCTTTGGACCGGCAGCCCAGGCGGGGTTCGGCATCGGAGCGCGGGTGATGCAGGCGCTTTTTCTACCGGTAGTTGCGCTCAGTTTTGCGGTCTCGCCCGTGGTGGGACAGAACTTCGGCGGCCGCCATGCCGATCGAGTGCGCCAGTCGGTCTATTCTGCGACTGGCACCGCATCGTTGATGATGCTAGTGCTCACGTTGATCGCCTACCTCGCGCCGGGGACGCTGATTCGCATTTTCTCGCGCGACCCGCGAGTCATTGCCTTTGGTAGCGAATATCTTCGGATCGTTTCTTTGAATTTCATCTCGGCGGGAATTGTTTTTGTAACTTCCAGCATTTTCCAAGGAATTGGCAACACTCTGCCGCCGCTGTTTAGTTCGATGACACGGTTGATCCTGTTCGCTCTGCCGGCGGTGCTTATCTCGCGGACGCCCGGCTTTGAGATCAGGCACGTGTGGTATCTATCGGTTGGTTCCATCATTCTTCAGATGTGCGTTAATCTTTTGCTGCTCCGGCACGAGTTGCGGAAGAGACTGAGATTTGAAGAACCTGAGACTTTCATTTCAGCGAGCGCGACGGCGTCGTAATGAGCGGCGAGATTGAGATCCGGGAATTTTCCATCAACGATTACGACGCGGCGATCGAGCTATGGCAGCGGGTCGAAGGTCTCGAGATCGCCGAGGGCGATGACAGAGAAAGCGTTGCGCAATTTCTCGCGCGGAACCCGGGGCTAAGCCGAGTCGCGACCAATGGGTCGGCGGTCGTTGGAGTCGCATTATGCGGTCATGATGGACGCCGCGGACACATCTATCACCTGGCGGTTGATCCTGCTTATCAGAGACGCGGACTTGGTAAGCTGCTGCTGGATAAATCCCTTGCGGATTTGCGCCGGACTGGAGTCAAACGCGTCATTATCATGGTCGCTGACGATAATCCGAGCGGTCGAGCATTTTGGAAGCGCTGCGGCTACGAAGAGATCTCTGGCGCCGTCGTGATGGGAATTGATCTTTAGTATCCGACTAATTCCAAAAAGGCTGATTTTCTTTTGGGCTCGACTGGCTGAACCATACGATCTCTGTCCCTCGGCAATACGAAAAGTAAAACGTGCGACTAACGCTTCAGTTTGAAAAAGCGTTGATATACGCCACCCGAATTCACGGCGGCAAGCTTCGGAAGAAGACCAGGATTCCCTTTATCGCGCATATCCTTGGGGTCACCGCGATCGCATTGGAGTACGGCGCTAATGAGACAGAAGCGATCGCGGCGCTGCTGCATGATGCAGTGGAAGATTGTGGCGGCGCGAAACGACTGCGTGATATCGAGCGTAAGTTCGGAAAAAAGGTAGCGAGAATAGTCGAAGGCTGCACCGACACCTTCCAAACGCCGAAGCCACCATGGCGCGAACGAAAGGAAAATTACATCGCGCATCTGAAGCGAGCGTCAGCATCGACGCGGCTCGTATCGGCAGCCGATAAGCTTCACAATGCCCGCGCCATCTTGCATTGCCTGCGCCAGGAGAGAGACAACCTTTGGTCCCGGTTCAACGGCGGCAAGAAAGGAGCTCTCTGGTATTATCGCTCGCTTGTGTCGGCGTTTCGCGAACACGGTAGCAGCGAGTTAATTGAGGAGCTCGATCGCGTCGTGATAGAAATCGAGAGATTGGCTCAATGAAAAGAGATGCGTCGAGCGCAACCACTCGATGGAGTTCTGATGTTTCGAAAGCCATGATCTGTTCATTTGAACTTGCATCGGCCGAATCGTGCGCGATCCTAAACGTATGCTGACGGAACGGCAAAAGACTGTGCTCGACTTTATCCAGCGCGAGCAGCGAGAGAAAGGGATTACGCCCAGCACGCGCGAAATTCAAAGTCATTTCGGGTTCGCCAGTCAGACTTCAGTGATGCAGTACATCGCGGCACTGGAGCGCAAAGGTTTTCTTGACCGGCACGCGCGCAAGGCCCGCGCGTTGATTACTCCAGCCATGAAAGTCAGGATCGCCGATATTCCAATTTACGGGCAGATCCCGGCGGGCATGTCGGCGCTGACCGAACAGACCATCGAAGGTCACGTGTCTCTCGATAAGCGGTCGGCTAATGTTTCCAAAAATCGCGGCACATTCGCCTTGCGCGTCCGTGGCGACTCGATGATCGGCGCTCACATTGTCGACGGTGACATCGTAATTTTGGAGGACAGCAAAGAGGCCCACAACGGCGATATTGTGGCGGCATTGATCGACGGTGAAACCACCCTCAAGCATTACGTGGTGGAGCATGGCCGCCCTTATCTGAAAGCGGAAAACCCGCGTTATCCAGATCTGATCCCGGCGCGCGAGTTAAAGATCCAGGGCGTGATGGTCTCGCTCATCCGCAAACAAGAACGGCGGAAGAAGTACTGAGGCGGACAGAGGCGGCGTAAGCTGACAAACCAGAAGTTTCTTGCGACTCCGATGGTAAAACATAGTATTACCTCATGACCAAGACGATTTCCAGGGTGGGCAATTCTCAGGGCATCATTTTCGATGCAGCGCTAATGGATCTGGCGCGACTGAAGGTAGGCGATGAGGTCAACGTGACCGTCGTGCCAGAAAGCGGCGCGATCGTCGTCATGCCAATTCGAAAAGGTCCCGCGCAAAGGGAAATCAAATCGACGATTAAGAAAACGGCCCAAGATTACCGTAAAACTTTGCGCAAACTCGCGTGAGCTCGAGGACTCCGGATGATTGCTTTCATCTCACGATCGAGATCGTCCGCGCGATTCACGACGAAGCGTTAAAAAGATTCGGCGGCCTAAAGGGCGTTTGTGATGAAGCATTGTTGGCATCAGCGGTGCTGACCCCGCAATCGAGCTTCGGTGGGAAGTCGCCATATGCTGACCTCGTGGAGATAGCGGCAGCCTATCTTTTCTACATTTGCAGTAACCATCCTTTTTTTGACGGGAATAAGCGTACTGCGATGATGGCCGCGATCGTGTTTCTGCGGCTGAACGGAATCGAACCTGCTCCCGACGGCGAGCGATGGGAGCGGTTGATGCTGGATGGGGGGGCGAGTAAAATTGATCGACTCGAAACTACTGAGCTTTTGCGCAAACTATTAAAGCGCCCCGGCCATGCTCGTTCATCTTGAATTTGGCTTTTAATGTTCGCTTGAACATAAACGAAAGGCGTGCCATTTTTTTCTTCGAATGGCTGCGCGCGTGAAGATTGATGACTCACCTCCCGGTTCGTCCCCCTTTCGGGCTACCCATCCATGTCGCTGGGCTCCCGCCGGCTCCATTCTGGATCTTCGGAAACTGCTGGCCGAGCGTTTCCCTCACGCTCCCGCTGCTCCGGAGAAGCGTTTAATCACGAGTTTAGCTTTTCTCGATCAAGCGACTGGTGGCGGCTTGCCAAAAGGCGCAATCACCGAATTGATCAGCCCACGAATAAGCGCTGGTAGCGCATCGCTCATTCATGCGCTGCTGCAATCAGGACAGCGAAATCATTATTTTGTCGCGTTGATCGACGGTCGCGATTCATTCGATCCATCTGCCTCAGGCGGACTGGGCAACGCGGGTTTGCATCATCTGCTCTGGGTTCGTTGCACCAAAGCTCTCGATACGATCAAAACGGCTGATCTGCTTTTACGCGACGGAAACTTCCCATTGGTAATTGTCGATCTTGTCCTCAATCCACCGGCAGACTTGAGCAAGATCCCACAGACAAGCTGGTATCGTTTGCAACGCCTTGTCGAGTCGGCTCCCACTGCGTGTCTGGTCATGACACGGCAAGGGATGGTCAGCAGTGCGCAACTCAAAATTGTTCTCGAAAATTCGTGGACGCTGGAAACTTTTGAAGACGAGAGCGCGATTTCGCGGCTCCAAATTCGTGTGCAACGATCGCATCTCCACCGGCAGCACATCCAAATTGGAGGAGCGAGTTGATGTTTGCGACAATTTATTTGCCGAATTTTTATTTGCAGGCAGCCATCCGCCATCAACCAGAACTACGCACACAACCGGTGGCGTTGCTTGAGGAACAGGAAAAGAAACCGGTTATCATTCAATTGAACGAAGCGGCGGAACAGGCCGGGATTCGCAAAGGAATGAGCCCAAGTCAGGCCCTGGCCCGCTATTTGCAGGTCACGATCAAAGCGCGCGCACGCGCGCAGGAAAAATCGATCCAGGAAATGTTACTTCACTATGCGTTTACGCTCAGCCCGTTTGTCGAAGCTACCAAGCCCGGCATTTGCACCATTCAATTTACTGACAACCGCGATCTGAGCGCGAAGGTCTCGCGGGTAATTGACCAATTAGCCGAATGCAAAATCACCGGCCAGGCCGGGATTGCTCTTACGCCGGATACAAGTCTTCTCATTGCGCATCTGGCGCGTCCGATTTTGGAAATCAATGACGCAAAAGAATTTCTCGATCCCCTGCCAATCGAGACCCTTGCAATGATCGGAACATAGACTTTCAGTCTGCGCACCAGCGGCGTGGGAAATTGGAGGGCTGAGCTCCGCGACGCCGGGTGTTGCGGGCTCGCAGGAGCTCGCCCCGCCAGAAATTCAAATCTCCGCTGGGCCACAAGGCCGCCTCAAGGCGTTGCAGGTCGTCGTTCGATCAGGAGCCGATAAACAAAACCGCCCAGCGCGCCGCCGACCAACGGTCCGATCCAATAAACATAGTGGTCATGCCAAAAATTTGCTGCAACAGCGGGGCCGAACACGCGCGCGGGATTCATGGCCGCCCCGGTAAGCGTTCCTCCAAACAGAATGTCGAGAGTGATTGTCGCTCCGATAACGAGACCAGCGATCCGCCGTGGTCCCCGTTCATCGACTGCCACGCCACAAACCACAAAGACGAGAAAGAAAGTGAGAATCGCTTCGACCAGAATTCCCTGCCACGGCGCGAGATTAATGGCGAGCTGTGGAGTCCCAGTAACGACGACTTCGCGCCCGAACAAGCCGAGGCAAATCAAGGCAGCCGAAATTCCGCCGAGACATTGCGCGATCCAATAGGGAAGCGCGTTCGTCCATTTCATATGACCGCCGCAAACAAGGCCGAAGGTGACCGCTGGATTTAACTGGCCTCCCGAGATGTGCAGAGTGGCGGAGACAAAAGCCGCAATCGTCAGACCGTGAGCGAGCGCGACGGCGAGCACATCATGCCCGGCGGTTTTGATCGCGCCGATACCGACAAAAATCAGCGCGAATGTTCCGATAAATTCTGCGAGGAGCGGCCGAAATTTGGTCATGCGTGGATGCAATCAAATCCGTCGCGCACTGGCAACCGTGTTTGTGCGTCCTACGCGCTCCATCTCGCGAGGCTGATGCAAGAGGCGGCTACAGCTGACGACTCGAATCTAACCGCCGGCGTAATTGGGATATCTCTCGTGCAACTCCCGGGCAAGCCGATCTGCTTCCTCGTTCTTGCCAGCCCGCTGGTAGGCGGATGCCGCTTTGTCCAATGCACGCGGAGTAATGGCCGGATCATCGTAGAGGAGAGCAACTCCCATAAAAGCCTTGCCAGCGTCATCGAAATTTCCGCGCTCCAATTGGACCTCGCCCGCCAGCAGTCGCGCTTCAGCATTCACCCGTCCCTCCGGTTGCAGCGCCATAATCTCTTCGGCAATTTTCTGAGCGTCGTCTGGTTTGTGAACACCAATCTTGATCGCGCCAAGCGCAATTAGCACTTTCGCCTTCCCCGCTGGATCCTTCGCGACCTGCAAATACTTGCCAAATGCATCTTCGGCATCGGGCAAATTTTTCAACTTTGTCGCCGCGTCTCCCAGATAAAACAAAAAGTCTGGTTTGACGTTGCCGCGATTATCGATCTTCGCGAGCGCGCCCAGATATTTTGCGGCCGCCTCATAGTTTTTCTCGTTGTAATATTCGATCCCCAACCATTCGAGAACTTCAGGCGGGACATTCACGTTCGGACTGTTCGCCATGAAATCGTTCACCTCTTTGGTGAGAGCAGGCCGATCCTTTAAGTAGAACTGGCACAAAATGAGCCGAAGCGAGGCGAGATTATAATACTGCTCCTTGTTCAGCTGGCGCGCGCTGTTGAGCGCCTTCATCGCCGTTTTATAGTCCTTCGCCTCAAACGCAGCCTTGCCGATATAGTATTGCGCCTGCGCCGCGACGAAACTCTTCGGGAATTCCTTCAAAAGCTGGCGGAATGTATCGACCATCCCTTTGGTGTTTTCCTGCTGTCCGAGAATCAAAGCCTTTAACTGCAGCGTCGCTTCCCGCTCCTGCGCGCTCGGATACTTGGTAAGAATCGTGTTCAGATCGGAAAGCGCGGCATCGTAGTTCTTATCCTGTTCGTAAGCTAAAGCGCGCTGAGCCAAAGCGGCGGGCACTTGCGGATTGTCCGGAAATGTCTGCACGTAATAGGTGAAAGCTTCGACAATCGCCGAAGCGTTTTTCGCCGGCATGTAGCAGAGCCCAAGCTTGTAAGCCGCCTCGGCGCGCAATTTTGAAGAAAGCTGAGAGCCACGAAGCTCCCCATAAATCGCGGCTGCCGCCGCGTAATTCTGTTGTTTGTATAGCGCTTCGGCTTTTAAGAGCTTCACCTGGTCGGCCCGCTCGTCTGTAGGATTCGTTGCCAGGAATTGCTCCGCCTCGGTGAGGAGCGCGGATGGATCGGAGTTGTACACGTTGATCAGCCGCTGATAGGCAGCGTCCCTTGCTTCTTCCCGATCCGGAAATTTTGCAATAATCTGGCGATAAAGTTGTTCAGCTTCCTTTGGGTGACCCAGTTGCCGCTGGCTGTTGGCTGCGAGCAACAAAACCTCGGCTTGAGCGGCCTCCGGAAGGCTCTCCTGTTCCTTCTTGTAATCAGCGAGCAACTGCGCGTATTGGCCGGTCTGATATTGCAAGCGGCGCAGACCGACTTGCGCGATCGCCCGGAATTTTCCCGGTTCAGACAAAGTGCGACCCTTTTGCAACAAGCTGGTGGCTCTATCGACCATTGCTTTGTCGATCTTGCCCTTATCAGCCTGGATAAGATCGAGAGCGATCACGCCGCCGCGCACGGCCGACTCGGCCTTTAAAGCTGGCTTTTGCGCTTCGCTCGAAAGCGCTTCGTATTGCTTCAGCGCATCGATTTTTCTTCCCCGCCCGATGAGAATCGATGCTGCCGTCCATCGTGCATCCTCGCGATAAGAATTCGGATTCGGAGCCTCGGCAACCTCCAGATAAATATCGCAGGCTTCTTCTTTGCGGCCGAGAACCTCGAGACAACGCGCTTCAAAATAGCGCGCAGACAATGCCACGGCTGATTCCTTTGATTTCGCGGCGGAGCGATGAAAGAGCGGAAGGGCCGTGGCATAATCCTTGTCCGTGAAAGCCATCTCAGCGAGAGCGTACGCGGCCGGACCGGCAAATTCGCCATCACCGTAGTCGCTCAGCACCTTCTGAAAGTTTGTTCGAGCGCTCGACGGGCGCTTGAGATTTCGATAGCATTCGCCCAGCGAAAAATAGGCGTTGGCCCGCCCGGCAGACCCCGCGTAATCGTCCAGATATTTCTGATATTCCGGGACCGCCAGATCGTACAGCTTGCGAGTGAAAAGCGCGTTCGCATAATCGAGCTGGCGGCGATCGGGCGCTTCGCTGTCTCGAGCCGGCGGTTCGGAAAAATCTTCCGACGGAAGGCGAGGCATCGGCGGCTCCTCGGCAGGGAGAGCACGCGCGACTGGCGGTTCATCCACTGGCCGAGCGCGGCGCACTTCGGGCGGATATTGAGCGAGAACCGCGCCCGCCATCAAAAACAGTATTGCCAGTCCCAAAAGACCGGTCGCGATTTGCGCTGTCTTCATTTCGCTGTCGCGAAAGCTACGTTAGTAATTCCAGCTTCGGTGCAAACGTTCAGGACACCAACGATGTTCTTGTAAGCGCCAGCCTCATCTCCGCGGATCACCACAGCTTGCTCGGGATTGAGTTGAACCAGACTTTTGAGCAATTCAGTCAATTCAGCGCCGCTCAGAGTGCGACGATTCACAACAACGTTGCCGTCCGCTTTCACATTGACAATCACATCCCCGATCGGCGCGGCTTTCTCCTTCGCAGCCGAAGCTTTTGGGACTTTGACGTCGAGTTCGTTCTCGGTGCGAGCCGCATTCCATGTCAGTAGAAAAAAAATCAACAACAACAACAGCACATCGACCAGCGGCGCCAGTTGAATGCCGGGATGATGCATGGGTGCGTGGCCTCGCAAATTCATATCGAGTGATGCGGGATTCGGGATGCGGGATGCGGAATATTGCTCGGGGTTGGGCGATGCTCACGGTCCACTCCTTCGATGAACACGTTGAGCTTGCGACCAAGCAGATCGAGTTGCGCCGCCAGGTCGCGATAAAGAGGTTCGTTACTAAGCGAGCCAGTTTCGAACAGCGTTTCCAAGTGATCGATGGTCTCGTCGCATGACGCGTGGGCGAAGACAAGGAACCGGATGAACTCTTGTTTGTAACGCCGGCGACCATAGCCCTCGACGATGTTTGAGCGTACGGACTTCACCGAGCGACGAATCTGACTGCCTTCCTCATACATCTCGAACTTCGGCAAGTCCTCAAGTGTCATGCGATGTATCGAAATCGATGCCTGCCGCGCCAGCTTCCAAACCTCAAGGTCACGATAACTCATCTCGTCTCTCCAATCTCACATTCGCATCCCGCATCCCGTACCCCGTATCCCGTATCCCGTTTACAGTTCATCCTCGATCAGCACGGGAGTCCGCTGGGCCCGCCTGTCATAGTGCAACGAAAGCAAAGCCAAAACATGCGTCGAAGCGGCTTCCAAATCTGAAATTAACTTTTGGGCTTTGCCGCGGAAAAAAGCGTAGAACATCATCGCCGGAATACCGATGGCCAGACCTGCGGCCGTGTTGACCAGCGCCTGACTGATCCCCCGCGAGAGGGCCACGTAGCGAGCCGACCCAACATCGGCTCCAAGCGCGCCGAAGGAATGGATAATCCCGAAGACGGTGCCAAGCAGACCGAGCAGCGGCGCGATCATGCCAATATCGGCGAGATAAATAACACGATTATTCAGACTGGCCGCGACTCGCGTTCCTTCCGTTTCGGCGATTTCACGGACCTGCTGAAAATCTGCATTCGGGTTCTTTGTCGTGAAATCGAGCATTTTTTGTACGACCCGCGCGATGGCTTCTCCGTGCCGATTGGAAACGGCGAGTAATCCCAGATAATCGCGTTTGCGCAAAAGCGCGTCGGCTGTCGCCATGTAACCGCTCGAGACCACCGCGCCGCGCCGGATCGTCATGAGATAAACGATCACGAGCGCCACGAAAAAGATCGACAGAAGAAAGAGCGGAATCATCACCGGCCCGGCATTGATCAGCGTATCCATGATGGTCTGCGACTGCGGGACAGCGGGCACCAGTGGCGGGGTGGCCTCCTGTGCAAGCAAAGGAGTTGCGATCGCCGCGGCGATCAACAGCAATGAAAACTTCATGCGAAGAATTTCGTAATGATATGCGGCGCAATCAGTGGATGCAAATGCACAACTGACAGATCAAACACAGACCAGCTCGCCGGGTTGCTAAACAAATCGATTTGGGATTGGTAGGGCGCGACCGCCGGGCGCGCCGACGCGAGCGGGCCGCCTCCCGTGACTGCGGGATCCCTTCCATTTTCGAGACGCGTCTCAGACAAATCGATCGCCGCCAACCGGTCGCCAGGAAATCAGCGGTTCAGATCTTTTGTATTAAAGATCTCAAGAGGAGCGCTCCACTCCTGGAAGTACGAGGGAAAAAGAGGACAAATAAAACGGTAAAAACAAAAATAACCTTGACACACCTTCTGGCGTCTCAACTAGAATCTTGGCTCTACGACGCGCGGCAAACTTTCGTCTATGAAAAAGAAATCCGTTTCCGGATCTGCCTTCTCTACTCAACGCGCCTTAATTGCTCTTCTTTTTTGCATAGCTGCTTGTTCGATACTGACTGGAACATTGCTGGCTTACTTCCGTCCCGAGGTGCCGACGAAGCTTTCAGAGAGAACGCTCACGTTTGCAGAACGCGTGGCTTATCAACGAGCTATTGAAGAAGTTTACTGGCGTCACCGGATCTGGCCGAAAGAGCGCCCCGATCCGAAGCCATCGCTAGAGGCGGTGATGTCTCAGGCGCAATTGGAAAAGAAAGTCCATGATTATCTGCGCAAGTCGCAGGCGCTGGAGGATTACTGGCAACGGCCGCTTACTGCCGAGCAGTTGCAGGCTGAAATGGAGCGCATGGCACAGAACACCAAGCAGCCAGAGGTGCTGAAGGAACTTTTTGATGCGCTTGGCAACGATCCGTTTGTTATCGCTGAGTGTCTCGCCCGGCCAGCATTAGCGAATCGTTTACTGACGAGCTGGTATGCACACGATGAGAGAATTCACGGTGCACTGAAACAGCGTATCGAGGCTGAGCTGCGGGCTCATCCCAGCGTCGAGCAGATGACACAGCTCAGCGGGAAGTACAGCGAAATCGAGTTAGCCAAAAGCGATAGTGCCCGTAATGCAGATGATCGGGAGGCTCCGCACAGCGCTAAGCTCAACAGCCGCGAGTGGGATGAAACCCTGCAAAATCTTGCCCTGATGTTTGGCACTGTAAAAAATAGTACAACGCGAACGGAAGTATTGAGCAGTGCCGCACGGTTAGGACGCGACACGCCTGCCTCCACAGCGATAACACAAATCAAGACCGGAGTGCTGAGTCCATTGCGGGAAGATGAGGCGCATTACTATGCGACGGCAGTCCTTAGCAAAACCGATGACCGCCTAAAGCTGGCTACCGTTTCATGGCGCAAAGAGCCGCTGCAGTCGTGGCTAGCCACAAAAGAAAACCAAATCGTGGCACTACCGACAACAGCGTCCGATCACTATAGGCTCCCTGCGATAACAGGTGCCGGATGCATTGACGATACTTGGACCGATACGTCTGTCGGACCGGACGGCCGTATCTGGTACACGGCGGTATGGACGGGCAGTGAGATGATCGTATGGGGCGGCACCAGTGGTGGTTTCGATGTCGCTACGGGGTGGAGGTATAACCCCAGCACCGATACATGGGCGGCAACCAGCATGACGAACGCCCCCACGGAACGAGAGTTTCACTCGGCGGTGTGGACCGGCAGTGAAATGATCGTCTGGGGCGGGAGACGTTTTGATTTTGCCGGCGACCAGTACTTTAACACCGGTGGCAGATACAATCCCAGCACCGACACTTGGACAGCCACGAGCACGGCCAACGCGCCTAGCCCGCGAATAGTGCATACAGCCGTGTGGACCGGCAGCGAAATGATCGTCTGGGGCGGGGTCTACTGCCCCTCCAGTTGCATTTATTTCAATACCGGCGGCAGATACAATCCCAGCACGGACAGTTGGACAGCTACCAGCATCACCAACGCGCCGACTGCCCGAGACTATCACACGGCGGTGTGGACGGGCAGTGAAATGATTGTCTGGGGTGGAACCAGTCAGTCAGGTGTTACTAACACCGGAGGCAGATACAATCCCAGCACCGATAGTTGGATAGCTACCAGCATCACCAACACGCCCACTGCCCGCTACACTCACACGGCGGTGTGGAGTGGCAGCGCAATGATCGTCTGGGGCGGAACCCCTGATGGCATCAACGATTTGAACACCGGCGGCAGATACGATCCGACCAGCGACAGTTGGACAGCCACCAGCACGAGCAACGCCCCCTCTGCACGAGACTTACACACCTCAGTCTGGACCGGTACCGAAATGATAGTGTGGGGTGGCAGTGGCGATTTGAACACCGGCGGCCGCTACGCTCCGAGCACCGACAGTTGGACCGCTACGAGTACGACAAGCGCACCTTCGGGCCGAGACCAGCACACGGCAGTGTGGACCGGTAACGAGATGATAGTATGGGGTGGATTCAATTTCTCCCAAGGCGGTCAGTTAAACACAGGCGGCAGATATGATCCCATCACCGATAGCTGGACACACACGGCGGCCTGGCCCTCACAAAGAAGTTTCCACACCGCAGTGTGGACGGGCAATGAAATGATTATCTGGAGCGGCATTTTCGATTTTGCATTCTTTTCGAGCACCGGCAGCAGATATGATCCAGTAGCGAAATGATTGTATGGGGCGGCCTTGATAATCAAGCTAACTATTTGAACACTGGCGGGAGGTACAATCCTAGCATGGACAGTTGGATACCTACCACTGTCGCCAACGCGCCCATCGGCAGACAAGGTCAGGCGGCCGTATGGAGTGGTAGCGAAATGATCGTCTGGGGCGGCTACATTCAAGGCGGCACCACTAACACGGGCGGACGATATAACCCTGGCACAGACAGTTGGACAGCCACCAGCAGTACTAACGCTCCCTCCGCGCGAGCTACGCGTGGTGCCGTATGGACTGGTAATGAGATGATCGTCTGGGGCGGGTACAACCTAAGCGTGGTGTTGAACACCGGCGGCAGATACAATCCCAACACGGATAGTTGGACAGCAACCAGCACGACCAATGCGCCTGATGCCCGAACGACCGTAGCTGCAGTGTGGACTGGCAGTGAGATGATCGTCTGGGGTGGCTACAACCTAAGCGTCGTGTTCAACACGGGCGGCAGATACAATCCCAGCACAGACAGTTGGACTGCAACCAGCACGACCAACGCACCAGATGGTCGATATCGTCACCTTGGCGTATGGACAGGCAGCGAAATGATCATATGGGGCGGCGAGACCAGCGGCGGCACCGCGTTCAACACTGGCGGCAGATACAATCCCTTCATAGACAGCTGGAGAGCGACTAGCATCGTTAACGCTCCCGAAGCCCGATACAGTCACGCAGCAGTCTGGACCGGCACCGAAATGATTGTGTGGGGCGGGACCAACAGCGGTGGCAATTTAGAATTCAACACGGGCGGTAGATACTGCGCGCAATCCGGCCAAACACCAACACCCACACCGACGCCAACCCCGACTCCAACCCCGAGTGTAACACCGCGACCTCGGCCGACTCCAGGGCCTAGCGCGACGCCTCGTCCGCCTCCACCGCCTCGACCGTAGGGGTACTGATTGACGGTGATCGGCCGCCTGCGCGCGATAGCAGCTACGGCGGCTGGGCACTGGTTGCGACCGGTGATTTCAACAGTGATGGCAAGCCCGATTATGTGCTTTACAATGCGAGCACGCGTCAAACCGCGATCTGGTATCTGAATAACAATGTTTATGTGAGCGGCGCCTACGGGCCGACTCTTCCGGCTGGCTGGAGCGTAGTGGGTGTGGCGGATTTTAATCGGAATGGGAACACTGATTTCGCACTCTTCAACCCCACCACGCGCCAGACGGCCATCTATTATTTATCGGGACCGGCGTATGTCAGCAGCGCCTTTGGCCCGACGATTGGAACCGGCTTTGAGTTGATGGGGACTGCCGATTTTAACGCGGACGGCAAGCCGGATTATCTGCTTTACAAGGCCAGCACCCACCAAACAGCGTTCTATTACCTGAACAATAATGTTTATGTCGGCAGCGCTTACGGCCCAATTCCTCCGGCAGCCTGGAGCTTGGTCGCGCCTTGAGTCGCGGAACGCAGGCCTCTAGCCCGCGAAACCCCCCTGTCCTCGTCTGAAAGCGAGGATGTGTCCGCGCGTTCCAAAATCAACGTCTAGAAGCCATCAGCCATCTCATAAATGGTAGGGACGGACCGCGGGGCCGTCCGTCCCATTCGGCGCGCCCGGCGGTCGCGCCCTACCAAACGTCGCATTTCCTGTTTATGAATGGCGTCTAAACAAATCGATCTCCGCCGGCCCAGCGCCGCACTCGAAAAATATGCGCCGGTTGAATCTCCGGATCGAGTTCGACGTAGTTTCGGCGGCCCCGCCAGATGTATCGCGCGTCATTCAGCAGGTCGTGCACTTCATATGCGTCGCTCTCCATTTGGCCGAACTGATCAACAGGCACATCGACATACGAATGCTGTTTGCGGTGTGAATCGAGATTCACAACAACGAGAATGATGTTGTCGCGCGCGGCGGTCATTTTGCCATAAAACAGGATTGCGTCGTTCTCTGCGGGGTAGAATCGCAAGTTATCGTAAAACTGAAGAGCGCGGTTCTCTTTTCGGATCTTGTTTAGCCGCGCAATCCAGTCCTTGATGTTCCCCGGCGCATTCCAATCGCGCTCCTTGAACTGATATTTCTCGGAGTCGAGATACTCCTCACGACCTGGCAAAGCCTCGTTCTCGCACAACTCGTATCCGCTGTAAATGCCGTAGAGAGTTGAAAGCGTTGCCGCCAAAGCCACACGCATCATAAATGCCGCCCGCCCGCCGTCCTGAAGCACAAACGGCAAAATGTCAGGCGTGTTCGGCCAAAGATTAGGCCGAAAATATTCGCTCATCTCGGTTTGGGTCAGTTCCGTGAAATATTCGATGAGCTCACGCTTGGAATTTCGCCATGTGAAATAGGTGTAGCTCTGACTGAAGCCAGCTTTAGTCAAAGCTTTCATCATTTTCGGCCTGGTGAATGCTTCCGAGAGAAAGACTGTATCGGGGTATTTCTCGCGGACGCCTTTGATCAAATACTCCCAGAAGGCGACAGGTTTGGTATGCGGATTATCCACCCGAAAAATGCGCACACCACGCTCGGCCCAGAAAAGAACGTTACTCTTCATCTCCGCCCATAGCTCCCGCCAGTTTTCGCACCGAAAGTTCAGCGGATAAATGTCTTCGTATTTTTTCGGCGGATTCTCCGCGTACTTGATCGTGCCGTCCGGGCGCTTGTAGAACCAGTCGGGATGCTCTTTAACGTAGGGATGATCGGGTGAGCAATTGATCGCGAAATCGAGCGCGATCTCCATGCCGCGTTTTCGAACCTGTTTTTGAAGCCAGTCGAAATCGGCCAGTGTTCCGAGCGAAGGTTCGACGGCTTTGTGCCCACCCGCTTCGCTCCCGATTGCCCACGGAACGCCCGGGTCGCCTGGCTCAGCGATGATCGAATTATTGCGCCCTTTGCGATTCGCATGGCCAATAGGATGAATCGGCGGGAAATAAATGACGTCGAACCCCATTGCCTTTGCGTCATCGACCCGTAGTAAACAATCGCGGAACGTCGATGCGCGATCGCCGCGGCCTTCTGCCGAGCGCGGGAAAAATTCATACCATGCGCCAATGAACGCCGCTGGACGCTCGACAACAACCTGCGGAGCTGGGGTGTATTGCGTCGCGTTGGAGCGGTCCGGATAAGTCGCCATCAACACCTCGAGCTCGCCGGATTGCGCAATTGCGTTAATCTCAGAATTGGCGCCGGTGCAAATTTGTTCAGCGAATTCCAGCAACCGTGCCGTATCCGCCGGCTCCTGCGCTCGCTGGGCGGCGGCCCTGACCAAAGCCGCGCCCTCCATTGCTTCGCTCCGCAGCGCAGAAATGCCGCCCTTAAATTTGGCCGTGAACTCGTGCTGCCAACTGCGAAACGTATCAGTCCATGCTTCCACCGTGTATTCGTGAGTCGCGTTATCGTAAAGAGTGCAAGCACCTCGCCAGCGGTCGTTATCAACAAAGGTCATGGGCGTCTCGCGCCATTCACGTTTGCCGAGAACGCGCCATTTCAGCACGGCCGCCACGACATCGTGGCCATCCTTGAAAATGTCCGCTTCGACCACGAGATCCCCGCCAACGACGCGTTTAACCGGATAGCGCCCGCCATCGATCAACGGCTGCAGGTTCTCGATGACCGCGGAAGGAAAGGCCCGAGACATGGGCCATGAATCAACCGAGATTCGTTGCCTGCGAAAGCAAAAATCTCGGGAACGGGAACATAGACCTCCCGGTCTGTGCGCCCAGCGGAGTCGCACTCCGCTGAATTACCGACAGCGGGTTACAATCCTGCTGGCCGCATAGCCTACAAGCCTGTGCCCCGGCCGCTGACAAGGTCGCCTAAGCCGCGAAATAAAACGCGCACTCGTATAGCCCCGAGTTGCGAATCATCTGCCGGCGTACGGGAGTCCCGAGAACGGCTTCGAACATGTCCTGCTCGAACCGTCCAATGATCGGGTAGCGATCGATTAAGTTCATAATTGGCGAATGACACTCGACAATTCGGGGTCCGCCCTCGTCCCCATTGGTAAACTGGGCCATGTAGCCCTCTCCATCACGGAAATGAGCGAGCCACTTGGCGCGTTCAGCCACGGTTTCCCCCTTCGCTTTGGCTTTGAGCGCCGCGGTCTTTTTTTCGAACACATTATAAAGAAGTTTCTCCGGCGCGTTTGGCCCGTAAATTTCCTGGACCGATTTTAACAGATCGAGCGTGAACTGATGGCTATCGGCCTGAAAGAGATCATGGCTGCGCCGTGTAAGCCGGTAAACCATTTCCGGGCGACCCATCCTCTGTGGCCGGCGCCACGTATCAAGGTAGCCATCGCGCTGAAGAGTGAGGCAATGCTGCTTAATGCCCATGTAGCTCATCCCCATTTTGTCCACCAGCTCGTTAACAGACAATCCACGGGTGCGCTTGAGAGAGTTAATAATTTGGAGCCGCTGGGTACGGCCAATTTCTGCGATTAAACGTTGATTCATAAAATGTGACGATTGAGTGACCAAAAAAGCCGAAGGCGGACTTTACACGTCGTGATCTTTAAAACGCAAGTTCAAATTTTACGCAATTGCCAAAAGCAAAAGAAATTACAGAGAAAAGATTTGCAGCTCTCGCTCAGAAGAATCGACCGAAAATTTTCCACTGAGAATGGGCGGGCCATCTCTGTGCGTGCCCTGTCAGAGAAACGGAAGCAACACCACTTGCACTGGGATTGCCGTCGCTGCGCTGGAATCTTCCGGAGCGAGCGCATCCAGTCCGCCACCCCCGAAAGCTTTCGGGGCTGCGGCGAGCTTGACGCCAGGATCATTGAAGCCGCGTTTCACATAACCGAGCGCGATTTCCTTTTCAATTTCCTCACTGCGCATTGCGCTCGTGATCCAGCCGACTTCTTTGCCTTTCTCCGCCGTGGAGGCGAGTCTCATGCCAGCCTGAAGCGGGATATTATCCAGCGAAATCAGGCCGCATAATCGCTTGTTCGTTTGGCCCGACATCTTAATGCGCGAGATGACTTCCTGGCCAATGTAACAACCTTTTTCATAATCGACCGTGCGCTCTTCCAGATTCGCCTCGATTGGAATTATCTCGTCTGTCAGCTCGCGGCCCCAGCGTGGAATACCCTGTTCGATTCGCATGATCTCCGCAGCAGCAGAATCGACCAGGTCGAATGTTGCGGATAACTGCTGCGAAATATCATCATGCCTCGCTGCGTCCGTCCATATATCCCACCCCGGCTCGGCAAAGCGGCGTGCGGAAACAATTCTGCAATCGCCTAGGTCCGGCTCGGTCCGCGACAGGAAGTGAAAGATCGACCATCGATCGGTGACGTCTTCAATCTGAACGTCGTCGGCGATGACATACCGCCCCAGTCTGGCAGGGAGTGCTTCTCGAAGCTCAGGATGCGCGTCAATCCAAAAGCATTCCGGCGCGGCGGAAACGAAGATGTGCGCGCTCATCTTGCCCTTCGCGTTGAGCACGCAGGCTTCAACTGCCATTGCTTCGCCGGCCTTGCGCGCATCATTTGTAATCTGCCCATTCAGAAAACGAAGGCGATCATTCCCCGTGACACGAAGCTTTGTGCGCCCGGACAAATCAAGAAAAGCGCCCTGCTCTACCTGAAGCGGCTGCGTCATCCTTCTTTGGACGAGACAGGATGTTTTAGCCTTTTCCGCCCGCGACGCAGCAGCTGCGTGAGAAAGTTGCGACTCCTTGGGATTTCCCCCTTGACCTCTTCGCTGCCAGCCGAGTCGAGGGTCGCCGCGGCGTCCGAAGGCGGGGCCGACATCTCGTTCAAAATGGGCACTGCCTCCAGCGCTGGTGCGATTGCCTCAGGGCTGGCTTGCTCTTCCTGCTCTGGCAGTTGAGGCTCCGCGTAAACAGGCGACTTGGTTTCAGGCAAATATTTCCGCGCTACTGACGAAAAATCATCGTCTCCACGGCCCCACTGCATTTGCTCCAGCAGCTGATCGCGGGCAGCGGCGGTCACTCCCAACTCGAGGTAGTGCGACAGACCGAGCTGATTAGCGATCTGCATATCTTTGAGCATGTGCTTTATGGAAAAATGCGGCTCAAAATCTCGCTCGATCATTTTCGGCATTTTCATTGCGAGCGTCGTAGAATGGCTCGCGTTGGCTTGCATCGCCTGGACAAACTTTTCCATGGGCACACCCAGAGCTCGGAGAATGCCCAAAGCTTCCGCAGTTGCCTGGACGCTCGCAGCCGTCACCATGTTAGTCGCGATTTTGATCGCCGTGGCCTGGCCAAGCTCACCGATTTCGACGATCTGTTTGCTGCTCGCCTCGAGAATGGGACGTGCTTCCCGCAATACCTCCGCGTCGCCGCCGGTGTAATAGACCAGTTCACCTTTTTCCGCTGCAACCTTGCTGCCTGTAAAGGGCGCCTCTATAAACCGCGCGCCACGACCTCCGACAATTTCCGCTGCCGCGCGCATGGAATCCGGAGCCACAGTTGGATGCCCAATAATGATGTGCCGCGGTGCGAGGTTTTCACTGAGCCGATGGACGGTGTGCAGCAAGGCCTCGTCGTCGGAAACAAAGATCTGGATGTAATCACAAAGCTCGGCAAGCTCAGCAGGCGAACCGACAAAATTTGGGACCGGACGCGGTGTCCGGTTCCAAACGAAAACCTGAAATCCTTTCCTGCGCAGATTCGCACTGATCCCGCGACCGATGATCCCGAGGCCGATCACTCCAATCGTTGGGTGTTTTGAATCGGACATAAATGTCTGGCGCGCCGAGGGGTGGAACTTCTTTCAAACTGCGGGCAAAACCGCCGTCAAGCAATGCGAAATTTAGAAACATCTCGCTCTTCCGATCGGGCTTCACGCCGAAAAAGAAATCGAAATTCGAAAAATGGACCTCGAACATCCGCGTTTCATTTTGGCGCAAACTCAGACAGGTAATACGCAGCGACGGAACCGACGATCTGTAGACTTTCCGCGTTGACCTTGTCCATCGTGTCATCGGCCGTGTGCCACCAGGCGAAATCAAAATCAATCACATCGATCGTCGGAATGCCGATCGCGTTGAGCGGTGTGTGATCGTCGATCAATTCCCGGCCCAGGTAGGTGAAATAATTTCTAAACTTCAGCGCCTCGGCCGACGCAAATACATCGCGTGCCATTTCCGCAGGCGAATCCGGCGGCAACGTGATCGTCAGAGAACGGTCGCCCACCATGTCGAACAAGATTCCACCGCGAAATTGTTTGGCTCCGCTGCTTCCGAGCTGCCTCGCAAAATAACGGCTTCCATAGAGCCCATCCGCCTCGGAAAAGTGTTCATACGCTTCTTCGCCGTCAAAAAACGCCAGCTCAATCTTCGCGGCCAGATTTGGATGCTGCCCAAGCACCCGACTCAATTCGAGCAGCAAACCCGTGCTCGACCCGCCATCGTTAGTTCCGACAAACCGGAAGCTGTCGAAAGTCTTCGTATCATAGTGGGAGCACAACAGAAAAGACGGCGCGCTGCTCCGTTGTCCGGGAAATCGCGCAATGAGATTCACAAACCGGACTTTGCCCCGCGGCGTGTCATCCGTGAACGCCTGTCGCGTTACCTGCCAACCCGCCAAGCGAAGCTGATTCTCGATGTAATCTCTGGATTTTTCGATTGCATCAGATCCGGGCAGACGCGGACCGAAATTAACCAGCTGGCGAACATGAGCCAGATCTTTCTCGCCAGAAAATTCCTCCCAAACCCCGCGTTGCGATGCGCGCGATGGCTCCGCACCAATTAATGAGATGAGAAAAAGAAGAAGGAAAGAAACCAGAGCCGGCTGATACATGCGTTTCATTTTACAATAGCGAAGAAATAAGGTGGACGCGCGCAGTTTTATGATATAGCAATGAAACTGCTTAACGGTGGAAGAACCCATGAAACGAACGAAAAAGCGGTGGATCAAACCGGAGTTAAAAACATTGCCGATTTTTTTTGAGTGCACCTGCTACGCGGGCGCGATTTGAGTGAATCGGAATAATTGACTCCGAAAGCTTTCGCGAGTTGATCCGGATTCGGATTCTCGGCAGCGCAGCCGGCGGCGGCTTGCCACAGTGGAATTGCGCATGCCCAAACTGCATCGCGGCGCGCGCTGGAAAAATTGCGCCGCAGACGCAATCAAGCGTTGCCATCAGCGGTGATGATGAACGCTGGTTTTTGATCAACGCTTCGCCCGATCTCGCGCAACAAATCGAACGCACGCCGAGACTGCAGCCGCGACCCGATTCGCCGCGAAACTCTCCGATCGCAGGCGTTCTCCTCACCAATGCCGATCTCGATCATGGACTGGGTTTGTTGCTATTGCGGCAACGGGGAACGCCGCTTGTTGTATATGCGACAAACGAAACGCGGGCCGCACTGGGTTGGATCGACATGGTTCTGAAGCCGTTTTGCGGAGTTGAATGGCGTCCGGTTTCTCGCAATTTCAATTCATTGAGCAAGACCGTCGCGTTCCGTGCGGTTTCATTGCCCAAAAGCATCGCGTTGCAGTTCCGCGACCAAAGCTCAAACGCGTCGGCCCTTATCGCGCCTGCCGTCGGCAATCTGAGCGATGAATTGCGCGATGCAGTTAAAACGTCCGATGTCGTTTTGTTCGACGGCACGTTCTGGAAGGATGACGAGCTGCTCGCTTTTCGGCCAGGCGCTCGCAGGGCGCGCGAGATGAATCACGTGCCTATCGTCGATGGCAGCCTTGATTTCTTGCGCCATTCGCTAGCACGCCGGAAGTTGTACACCCACATTAACAACACGAACCGGATCCTCATGCCCGGCTCGCGCGAGCGCGCCGAAGTTGAGGGGGCTGGCATCGAGATCGCCCGTGATGGACTAGAAATTCTTTTATGACTGCCGGACTTTGGGATCGCGAGACTTTTGTCGAGAAACTGCGCGAAATTGGTGCCAGTGCTTATCACGACAAGCATCCGTTCCATGTCGCGATGAACGAAGGCCGGCTTTCGCCTGAAGCGGTGCGCGGTTGGGTTGCGAATCGATTCTATTATCAGCGCAGCATTCCCGTTAAAGATGCCGCGATTCTATCTAATTGTCCTCTGTCCGAAGTGCGACGGGTCTGGATTCACCGGATTATCGATCACGATGGCACGGTGAAAAATGAGGGCGGTATCGAAGCATGGTTGCGGCTCGGTGAAGCGTGCGGTTTGTCGCGCGACGAACTGATGCAAGATAAATATCTACAACCCGGAGTCCGTTTCGCAGTGGATGCCTACGTGAATTTCGCTCGCAACCGTCCGTGGCCAGTCGCCATCGCCTCATCACTTACCGAACTCTTTGCCACTGATTTGATGGCGGCTCGGCTCGCGGCTTTCGAAAAGTCTTATCCCTGGATCGACCCGCACGGTCTCGATTATTTCCGCCGTCGAGTCACTCAAGCTCGGCGCGATTCGAACGAAGCGCTGGAAATCACAATCGAGCACTGCAGCACGCCCGAGCTGCAGGACGCCGCGGTTCGTGCCCTTCAGTTCAAGTGCGATGTTCTTTGGTCCATGCTTGATGCAATTCATCATGCTTATGCCGGCATCAAGGAAGGCCGGTTGCTTTCCAAACCCAGAAGCCTTTCGAAACTGGGAGCCGCCGCTGCTTATTAAGTGCGCACGCCTATGATTTCCGATCATGCGCAGCCGAGGCTCGTGGCAGGAGTTCGGCTGGAAATTGACCAGACGACCGGCAAAGGCATGCTGCTTTTTCCCGAAGGTATCCTCGAGCTGAATGAAACAGCTCAAGAAATTGTCACCCGCTGCGACGGACGCCCTCTAAACGAGATCGTACTCGGGTTGGCCCAGGAGTACGACGTCGAACTTGAAACGCTCGCTGCCGACGTACGCGAAACCCTTGCCGATTTGCAATGCCGCAAGCTCGTCGAGTTCGCATGACTGCGCCGCGTCCATACGCACTTCTCGCCGAGATAACTTATCGGTGTCCTCTGCACTGCCCCTACTGCTCCAATCCAACCCAGATGCGAAATGACCGTGAGCTGACCACGGATGAGTGGGGCCGCGTAATTCGCGAAGCCGCCCGACTTGGTGTGCTGCAAATCGGTTTCTCCGGAGGCGAGCCGCTCGCCCGGCGCGATCTGGCGGAACTCGTTCACACCGCGCGCGAGGCGAGACTTTACACGAATCTAATCACAAGCGGTGTCAGTTTGGATGAGAGTCGCGCGCTCGAGTTGCGCGACGCGGGTCTTGATTCGGTGCAACTGAGTTTTCAATCAGACCATGCCGACCTTGCCGATGAAATCGCGGGCGCACACGCGCATCAGCGGAAGCTCGATGCCGCAGCAAGCATTCGCGCAGCTGGAATTTCACTAAGCCTAAATTTCGTCATTCACCGGCGCAACATCGATCGCCTGCCGCAAATAATTGAACTGACTGAAACTCTCGGCGCTGGACGGGTCGAGCTCGCCAACGTGCAGTTTTATGGCTGGGCATTTCTTAACCGTGCCGCGTTGCTTCCGACCCGCGAACAAGTTGTGCGCGCACGAGAAGTCGCGACCACCGCGAAGACGCGTCTCGCCGGCAAGATCGACATCTTCTATGTGCTCCCGGACTATTATGAGACGCGGCCAAAGCCCTGCCTGAATGGCTGGGGACAGCGTTATCTCACCGTCAATCCGATTGGCGATGTGCTTCCGTGCCCCACCGCTTCGTCTGCAATTCCCGATTTGCGTTTTGAAAACGTTCGAGAACGCGCGCTCGATTGGATTTGGCGCGAATCGGAAAGTTTCAATCGGTTCCGCGGAAGGGAATGGATGCCGGAGCCGTGCCGGAGTTGTCCGCAAAAAGAAATCGATTTTGGGGGCTGCCGATGTCAGGCAGCGTTGCTCACCGGAGACGCCGCAAACACCGACCCGGTCTGCACGTTATCGCCGAATCGCGCGAGCGTGGATGCGGTATTGGCAGATCTCAATCGATCGAGTGACCGTTCACATGACTGGACTCTTCGAGTCAATCCGGAGAAAGCTCTGGTCGATTCATGCGCCGCGGCCGAAATTAGCCGGGCGAAACTTTCGTAAACAGTTGTGTGGAGTCATCCCGTTGTTGAAGGACGGGAGTCAATTCATGCGCTTGTAAAATACAAACTTAGTTCCGCCCCGTTCGCGAAAGAGATACGGGAACTCCGGGGGTTGGTTTTTTTGCCGACGTGACTATTTCGCGGTACTCACGATGGCGATACCCCATGGGCCGCTGCCAACTTTGATCCGCTTCAATTCTTTGCGCGCTTTTACATCGACAACGGACACGTCGTCCGACGCGCCATTCGCCGTGTAAAGTTTCGATCCATCCGGGCTGAGCGCGATTCCCCAGGCGCGGTTCCCAACTGGAATTGTTGCCGTGATCGCATTCTTTTCCGTATCGACGACCGCAACGGCGTTTGCGCGACCGGTCGAAACGTAAAGCTCCTTACCATCCCTCGAAATAGCTGTGCCCATCGGCAACGAACCGGCTGGCAACTGGATTTTTGATAACATCTTGTGGGCTTTCGCATCGATAACGGCCACGTACTCGCCGTTTTCACACGCGGCGTAGGCGCGGGAGCCGTCCGGCAGAAATGCAATCGAACGCGGCCGCCCGCCGATGTCGATTTTTGCCAGCACGCGCTGTTCATCGGGTGAGATCGCGAACACTTCGCTTTTGTCTTCGCAAGTCACATACACCTCGCCGTTTGCCGGATTTACGCCGACGCCCTCCGGCTCCTCCGACACCTTTACTTTTCCGCGAGGTTGGCCCGCATCGAGATCGACAATCAATGCGCTCGCGTCATCCTCATTTGCGATGAACGCGAATTTCCCATCTCTGGAAATTGCAAATTGCTCGGGGTCGGAACCAACATGCCACCGGTCGATTAGCTTGCCGGCAGACACATCAATCACGGCCAGGCCGTCCGCCGTTTTGTCCGCGGGCGGCCGCTCGGTATCCACGCCCGGGGCCATCCGTGGTGACCCACTCAATACAACGAAGACTCGTTTCCCGTCCGGCGCGGCGTGAATTCCGCGCGGTCTTTTGCCTGCCGGAAACGTCGCAACGATTGTATCGCTCGCGCCGTCGATCACTGTCACGTCGCCCGAGCGCTCATTGCTCACATAAACAAAATAGTTCGGCGATTCGGCGCGCATCACAATCGCGCCCGCGAGAAAGACGTAAAGAACAAATCGGGCATTCATGCGTGACGCGTACATCTCAATACTGCCCCGATCAACTGTGCACAGTGCGTGACAGGGCGACTTTACTTGCAAAACGCCCGATAAAACTCCCGTCTGTTCTCGCCTCTCCCTTTGCCAAAGGGAGAGGATTAAGGTGAGGGATTGCTTTTCCGTCGCTCCTCGAGTGCCAGCCAGATTGCTCGCAACACGCTATCGAGCTCCTGGCGAACCTGATGATTCCAGAATCGCAATACAACGAGTCCACGACGAGCCAGGAATTCTGAGCGCGTTTGATCGTGATTTTGGCCCGCACGATAGTTATGTTCTCCACCGTCCAATTCGATGGCTAGTTTTGCGCCCGGACAATAGAAATCCAAGACATAACCATCGAACGGATGCTGGCGGCGAAACTTATAGCCCAAAAAATTTCGGTTCCGCAAGTATCGCCAAAGAATACGTTCAGGCGCGGTCGCCTTCTTTCGCAGCGGTCGAGCACGATCCACAACGAGTCATTCTACTATCAACGCGTGTTCCGAAAAGTGTTTCCGGATGCCCCTTACCTCAATCCTCTCCCCACAAACGGGGCGAGGCAGAAACTGGGCACCCGCTTTTAACGTTGAATGCCGTGCGTTAACCGTTGACCGTTTCTCTCATGCAACCGCATGACAAGCTCTTTATCCCGGGTCCCGTCGAAGTATCAGAGAAAACCTGGGCGGCGTTTTCACGCCCGATGATCGGACATCGCGGCGAGGATTTTAAAAATCTTTACCGCGCAGTTCATCCAAAGCTTCAGACCTTGTTCGGAACAAAGCAGCCGGTGTTTCTCTCGACTTCCTCTGCGTGGGGCGTAATGGAAGCCTCGCTCCGTAATCTGGTTGATCGCGGAGTCCTTTGCTGCATGTGCGGCGCGTTCTCTGATAAGTGGTTCGATGTCGCCAGGCGGTGCGGGAAACACGCCGAGCCGCTCCAGGTCGATTGGGGAAAGCATATCGATCACAAAGCGATCGATCGGCAATTAGCGACCGGGAAATTCGATGCCGTTACCTTGATTCACAGCGAGACCTCAACCGGGGTAATGAACCCGCTCGGAGAAATCTCTTGTATCCTCGCGAAATATCCCGAAGTCGCGCTGATCGTCGATACGGTCTCGTCGTTCTCAGGGGTTAAGATCGAGATGGACGCCCTCGGCATCGACGTGATGCTGACCGGCGCACAAAAAGCGCTCGCGCTGCCGCCCGGCTTTTCGTTGTTTTCCGTCTCCGAGAAAGCCTTCGCGCGCGCCGAAAAAATTTCCAACCGCGGATTTTATTTCGATTTCCTCGAATTCAAAAAGCAGCAGGCCCAGTGGATGACGCCCAGCACACCGAGTATTGCCCACATTCACGCCCTGCAATCCAAGCTCGACGAAATTTTCGAGGAGGGTCTCGAGGCGCGCTTTGATCGGCACGCGCACACGAACGCACTGGTGCACGATTGGATTCGTCGAGCTGGTTTCGATTTCTTCGCCGAGGAAGGGTTCCGCTCAAAGACGCTTACCTGCGTGAAAAACAACCGAGACATCGACGTGCTAAAAATCGTGAGCGATTTGCGGTCAAAACATCATCTCGTTATCGACCCCGGCTATGGCAAGATCCGGGGCAAAACCTTTCGCCTCTCTAATATGGGCGACGAAACCGAGGAAACCGTTTCACATCTGCTCGCATGCCTCGACGACGTTCTGTAGCGGGGTCTGCCTGCCGCAGCGAAGAATGCACGCGGTTTGAGATGCGGCCATTTTGCTCGCGTCTGACCACGGCGTAGCTTGATGTTGTAGCTCGTCTTTCATCTTTGCTTTATGTCAGCGATCGAAGCTTCCGGACTGACCAAAGTTTATCGCACTTACCGCAAGGAGCGCGGTCTCTGGGGTTCAATCAAGGGTCTCGTCTGGCGGCGCTATGATGAAACACGGGCGGCCGATCATGTCTCCTTCCAGATCGAGGAGGGCGAGTTTGTCGGCTTTCTAGGCCCGAACGGCGCGGGCAAAACCACCGTGCTCAAGATGCTGTCCGGCTTGCTGAACCCGACCTCGGGTGATGCGCGTGTGCTCGGCTTTGTTCCGTGGGAGCGGCGCAACGAAATGAAACGTCGGTTTAGCCTCCTCATGGGACAAAAGAACGCCCTCTGGTGGGACCTGCCCGCGCAGGAATCACTCGAACTCAATCGCGCCATCTATGGAATCGATCGCGGCCGATTCAAAAAGGTTGTCGATGGATTATCGGAACTTCTCGAAGTGCAGGACAAAATGAACGTGATGGTGCGTGAACTCTCGCTAGGCGAGCGGATGAAAATGGAGCTAATCTCCGCGCTCATTCACGAGCCGCGCGTGCTTTTTCTCGACGAACCAACAATTGGGTTGGATGTCGTCAGTCAAAAACGCGTCCGCGAGTTTTTGCGGATTTACAACGAGGAACATCGGATCGTTACCCTGCTGACGAGCCATTATATGCAGGACATCGAAGAGCTGTGCCATCGCGTTCTGGTGATTGATCATGGCAAAATTTTCTTCGACGGTCCCCTTGCCCAGATCATCGATCGATTCTCTGGGCATAAGATTCTCAGTCTCACCTTCGCGAAGGAGGCGACGCGCGAGCTGTCGGAGTTCGGTGAAGTGACTGAGCAAACGCCTGTTTCAGTGCAACTGAAAGTTCCGCGCGCAAAAGTCACCGAGACGTGCCGGCGACTGCTGGAAGCATGCGACGTCAGCGACATCAACGTCCAGGAAGTGCCGGTCGAAGAAGTGATTCGCCAACTCTTCGGCGAACGGCACGAAAATCACCGCGCTGCCAGTCTCGCCACCGCGGAAGCTGCGGAAGTCGGCTAAGCGATTGGATTCTGTAGGGGAAGCTGTCAGCTTCCTCTACAGAAGGGTTGGCAAAATGCTTTTCTCCATCGCTCCGGCAAACGACGGGTATCGCGGAGTCCAACCGATGCCACGCAATTTGGCGTTGCTCACGCGCTTGTTGCTCGGGCCACGTTTGGACGTCGAGGTCGACCTTCCAAGCGGCGGAACCGGACGATTCAGTCTCTGCGCGAGCCATCGATAACATTCGCTTTGCAGAATCGGTTGATCGTCAACCACATTATAGATTTCCCGCGCCGGGGATGGTCGATTCAGTAAAAGAAAAAGTGCCGCTGCGATGTCGTCGCGATGGATTTGGTTAACAAATCGATCGTTCCTCGGATCAATTATCGCTTCGCCGGCCAGAAATTTGCTCAGCAGCGCTGACCGTCTTGGTCCATAAATGCCGGCAAGCCGCGCGACGACGCCATCGTGGCCGATCACGAGTTCTTCTGTTTCAAGCAGTATTCGACCCTTCTCGCGCGCCGGTTTGGTCTGGTTTTCTTCGGTGACCCACGAACCATCACGCTGGGCATAAACACTCGTGCTGCTCGTGAATAGCATTCTCGATCCGCCAAATCGATCGAGAAGATTACGCGCCCCGTTCACGTAGATTTGCCGGTAAGCATCGGCGTCACCGCCGCCGGAGCTGGCACAGTGGATTATCGCGTCGAACACTCCCGGATGCGCGCAAATCCGAGCCTCGTCCGTGATATCGACCCCGGAAACGGGATACGGTTTGGCAGCTAACTTCGCTGCAGATTCAGCGGACTGCGTCCAGCCTTCTACTGCCCAGCCGGCGGCATGGAACAAATCGGCGGTTGCTAGCCCGACATAACCGCATCCAGCGATCAAGATTCGCGGCATGATTCCCGATAGTCTAGCCAACACGTCAAAGGTTCATCTTCGGCGTCATATCAAATACATACAAGGTGGATCGGCCGTTCCGCCGGACGATGCTAGAATAATCGCGGCTTCGCCGCCTAAATTTTAACATCGAGCAAGGGACTGCTCGATCCACCCTTTATCGAAGTTGCGTGTTCATGCTGTTGCGGCCGTGATTTCAATTTCTTCAAAGATGCTTTTCTGAATGGCACGGACTTGTTTGAGACGAATCAGTTCCAGGAGCGCAAGAAAAGTTACGACCACCTCTATGCGCGACACCACGGCTCCGAACAAATCGGAAAAACGCAGGGGAACACCGCTTGCCACACGCCGCAAAATCGTCTCGATCTTCTCCGAAACACTAAAACGTTCGCCGAAAATCTCCTGCACGTCCTGTCGCGCTTCCATCTTTTTGATCACTGCCTGGAACGCGTTGATCAGTTGAAAGATTCCGACCTCTCCCAAACGAAGAGATTCCTGCAAAGCCGGAGATGGGCCACCTTCTCGTGCGAAAATGCGCTCTTGTTCCAGTTCACGCTGATGCAATTCCGCGGCCGCCTCCTTGAACTTTTTGTACTCAATGAGTTGCCGGATTAAGTCCCAACGGGGATCATCTTCCTCGGCGTCTTCTCCGGGCGGTTGCTGATCGACAGGCAGCAGGCTGCGGCTTTTGAGGTAAATCAGGTTTGCCGCCATCACAATGAATTCGCCGGCAAGTTCGATGTTGAGCTCCTTGAAGGCCTGAAGATATTCGAGGTACTGGTGAGTGATGCGCTCGATCGAAATATCGTAGATATCGATCTCGTCCTGTTTAATCAGGTAAAGCAGGAGGTCGAGCGGCCCTTCGAAGACCTCGAGCTTGACCTTGTAATCGGTTTCCATGCGTTGCCGGCCAGTTTAGATCACTGCAGGGGAAGCTGTCAGCTTCTCCCACACGCTACAAGCTTGCTTAAGCAGGAACGTGCCGGTGGACCCACACGCTGTTCACGAGCCCGAGTCCAAACATGATCATCAGCACAAACGAGCCGCTATAGCTGATCAATGGCAAGGGCACGCCGGTGATCGGCAACATCGCGATCGTCATCCCCATATTCTGGAAGATGTGGGTGAAAATGAGCGCTCCCATTCCAACGACCAGGAGCAAGCCCAGTTGATCGCCTGCAAAAAAAGCTACGAAGAGGCATGTCAGCAGGAGCAACGCAAACGCGCCGATGAGTAACATTCCCCCGATAAATCCCCATTGCTCCCCGATCGCGGAGAAAATGTAATCGTTGTGCACAGCGGTCGCCGGGAGAAAGCCCAGCTCGACTTGGGTGTTTGGCGCCTTAAATCCTTTTCCCGACCAACCGCCCGAGCCAATTGCAATGAGCGATTGATTGATTGCCCAGGCAGACCCCTGTTTGTCGATATCGGGGTGAGTGAAGGCCGTTATCCGTTGTTGCTGATACGGCTTCAGCCCAAGATTAATCGCGATTGGGATAAATGCGATGCCGATAAGAACGATGCAAATTAAGTAACGCAACGGAAGGCCGCCTACGAACAACAGCGCGAGGAGCACGGGTATCCAAATGATGACTTCGCCGATATCTGGTTGCATCAGAATCAAAAGGCAGGGCGCGCCAGCAATCGCCCCGCAGAGCAACAACCGCAGCATTGGAGCCATGTCGCGAAATTGAGTTAAGAACAGCGCCAAAACCATGATCCCGGAGATAACTGCAAGCTGCGCGGGTTGAAAATTGATCGGCCCCAAGTGCAGCCAACTGCGCGCTCCGTAAACTCTGGTTCCGATAAACTTCGTCAGGATTAAGAAGAAAATGCCGGCCAGATACATCGGTAGCGCGCCCCAGCGGATCCAGCGATAGTCAATTAGACTCGTAAGCATGAACGCGAAGAAACCGACGACCACCCAGTTCGCCTGCTTTCGCCAGAAATCTCCCGAGTAATCGCCGTGCATGTAGGTCGCGCTGTAGATTGCCACCACCCCGAAAATGGCCAGCGCGAGCATGTTGATCAGCAGAAGCCAGTTTTGGCCGAGCAATTTTTTAAGAAACGGCGTCATGCTGTGTGATCTCGCTTAAACTTCCAAGGTCTCCCACAAGAAGTCAGAACGATTATACGCAAGTTGCGATCTTCGCAAAACTCAGCTCTCTCTCTTTGGAAAAGAGGCACTCGGACTACCAAAACGCAGATGTGTCCGCTTTCCCTTGTCGCGCCGAGCGGAGCCGCCTGCCACACATCCGTAGTTTTTCAGTTAAAGTGCCGGAAAATCTCGGAGATCAGTCTTCCATCTGGGGCTTGAAGTAATCGATATAATCGACTGAAACTAAGTCACTTAAGAAATTTAATCGCAAAAACTAGCGCTTCGCTTGTCACCTGATTTAAAGGCCATTAAAGTAGTCTCCACTTATTCGTCTAGAGGGACTGCGAATGGCCAAAAACACAACGAGAAAAACCAAACGAAAACTCGCGCACCCAAAACTGCCGATGCAAGGACAGTTGAATTTGCGGCATGAGGGCACGCATTTCGATTTGCGCCGGATCTTTGATGATTTGAACGAACGGTATTTTCGCGGGCGTCTTGGCAGTTACAGAGTCATGTGGGGCCGCCGGCGAAAGCATCGTCCGAGAGAATATTTCATCTTTGGCACCATCCAGGAAGAAGATCGCGTCATCCGAATCAATCCGGCGCTTGATCAACCTTTTGTGCCGCCATGGTTTCTGCGCTACGTGCTTTATCACGAGATGCTGCATTCTGTGGTGCCGGACGAGACCCTGTCGGAAGGTCGCCGGCGAGTTCACACCGAAGAATTCAACCGCCGGGAACGCGAATTCCCAGGCTATCGGCGAGCGAGACGCTGGGAACAAGAAAATCTCTGTCGCTTCTTGCGCTGAAGCCGACAGCTTCAGTGCGTTTCCGCAGCTGGCGTCTGGAACGGTCTTTCAGACGGCGATGGCGTCGTCGCTACGTTCTTTTTGATCAGGTACCAGAGCATTGTCGCGAGTAGTAGGGAGATCAACTTCGCGTGCCAGTTTGTCAGGATCAGTCTCTTCATAATTGCTATGCAACAAAATTTCCGCGATGCGCTGGCGAAATGTTTCCGGAGTGAAATTACGCTCGATTCGCCGCCGGTAACAAATGGAAATGCTACCCGTCTCTTCGGAGACAACCACCGCCACCGCGTCCGATTCCTCGGTGATCCCCAAGCCGGCGCGATGACGTAATCCGAGGCTGCGGTCCAGCGTTTCCCGCTGACTTACGGGAAAAATGCAGGCCGCAGCTGCGATTCGTCCGTTGCGAAGGATCACTCCGCCATCGTGAAGAGCGCCCTTCGGATGAAAGATTGCGAGGACAAGCTCAACTGAAAAATCCCCGTCGATTGTCACCCCGGTTTCCTCATAAACGCGAATAGATGTGTCGCGTTCCAGCGCGATGAGCGCACCGAATTGTTTGTTCGCCAATTGCGTCACGGCTTCGGCCAGATCGTGCACCGTTTCGCGTTTTTCACTCGTTAGCGAGAAAATCGGATGTCCGCCAAGGGCGGCCAGCCCACGCCGCAGTTCCGGCTGAAAAATCACTACCAGCGCGACTGCGAGGAAAACTGAAAAACTCCGGACAATCCAGCCGATCACAACCAGATTGAGCAACTGCGAAATTAACGTCAGCGTCAAAAAAACGATCGCAAGCCCGGTCAGGACTTTCGCGCCGCGCGTTCCCCGAAAATAAAGATAACCGTAATAGATGGCCACGCTTAGCAAAATGATTTCAAATCCGCTGCGCCATCCTCGAACCCAGAGATGGATGAGTTGATCAATCATTTGGTCTTTTGAAGCACTGCTTCCGTTACTCGTAACGCATTTACATTTTCTTTCACGTCATGGACGCGGAAAACGTCCGCGCCTCGCGGGCGCAAAAGCGAAGTCAACGCTACGGCGGGGGCAAGTCGATCACTGATCTCCGATGAGCCGGTCACTTTCGCCAGAAAAGATTTGCGGGAAACACCAACCACGAGGGGCCGGTCGTGCACGCGAAGCCGGTCAAGCTGCGCGAGCAACTCGAGGTTATGCTCAAGCGTTTTCCCGAAACCGATTCCCGGATCAAACGCAATCGCCATGGAGTCAATACCGCACTCTAGGGCGCGCGCATACTGTTGTCGAAAGAAATCGGCTACTTCCGAGACGACATCGTCATATCGCGGTTCGAGCTGCATTGTTTGCGGATTCCCCTGCATATGGAGAATCACGAAAGCCGATTTGGTTTCGGCAATCAGCGGCATCATTCCCTTGTCACCTCGTCCACCAGTGACGTCGTTTACAATCGAAGCGCCTGCTTGAATCGCGGCGCGCGCAACCTGAGTCTTTGACGTGTCGATCGAAATGACTATATCCATCCTCGCACGTAATGCTTCGATCACCGGAATCACGCGGCTAAGTTCCTCTTCTGCGGCGACAGGTCCGGCGCCGGGTCGCGTCGATTCGCCACCAACATCAATGATTTGCGCGCCTTCTGCAGCCATTCTCAGCCCGTGCTCGACTGCCTTTTCCGCCGTGAAAAATTTCCCGCCATCGGAGAATGAGTCCGGAGTAACGTTCAAAATGCCCACGATTAGTCCCTGCCGGGAGAGATCGAAAATCCGGTCGCCGATTTTCCAGAGCCTCCCACCCATCATGGGTGAGACTATCACAGGACGTGGATTATTCGAAGGAAGAGCAAGGAGAATGACGAAGCACGAATGACGAATGAAGCTCGAATGATCAAATGACGAAAGGCACTGGATGCGCCCGCTCGTCATTCGGATTTCGTCATTCCTTCGTCATTCGACATTCGTCATTAGTCATTTCCGCTTTGAATAACGTCCCATTAATTCGCCCTGCGCGATGACGTGGCCTTTCATCGCCGCGTCCAGTTGGCCGCGTTTTGCTCCGAATGGTAAATCCAGCTCGCGATCCAGCGCGAAAATCTTGAAGTAATAACGATGCGTCCCCGAGGGCGGACAGGGGCCGCCGTAACCCGATTTGCCGAAGTCATTTGTTCCTTGCACGCCTTTCGGCGCGCTGCCTTCTTCCACGGCACTGGTTTGCCGCGGGATATTCCAAACCGTCCAATGCGTGAACAATCCACCTGGCGCATCCGGATCATCTACAATCAGGGCCAGGCTCTTTGCTTCGGAGGGTATATCCGCAATTTGCAACGGTGGACTGGTATCCGCGCCGTCACACGTAAATTTTGATGGAATGTTTGCATCTTCTTGAAAAGCAGAACTTGTGATCTTCATCTTGGCTCCTCCTGCGGCGAACGAAGCCATTGCCCCCAGTGCAACCGCAAATGCGCTGGCGATAATTGCTTTTTGCATTATTCGATCCTTCGGTTGAAATCGCGTTACATCGACGATAACTCGACGACATTGTTTCGCTGCGATGGCTTCAAACGGACGTAAGATTCATCAACAAATCCTCGCCCTTCTGGCCCGGAAAGACTACCGGCCACTGGATAAGGATGGGCTGGCGAAAACACTTGGCCGAAAGAGCGGCGTCCGCATGGGCCTGAACCAGGCGTTGCGCGAGTTGGAACGCGCCGGTGAGATCGCGCGGATTAGGAAAAATCGGTACGTCCTGCCAGCTGAGGCGGATCTTGTTGCCGGCAAGTTATCGATTCATCAAGCCGGCTACGGTTTTCTCACCCCAGAAAAACCGGGCGAGTCGGATATTTTCATCGCGGCGGAAAATACCGGCACAGCCATGCACGGTGACCGCGTAGTTGCTCGCATCTCGCAGGATGCACCCTACGGCCGCATCAGAGGACGGCGCGAAGGACGCGTAATTCGAATTCTGGAGCGGGCTCACGATACAATCGTTGGGACGCTGCAGCATTCGCGCAATTTTTATTACGTCGTTCCGGATGATCCGCGACTCGTCCACAACGTCTATGTCAGTCCCAAGCAGGCCGCCGCTGCAGCAGGCGACAAGGTCGTTGTACGTCTCGAGGCTTGGGAGTCACGTCACGTTAATCCAGAAGGGGAAATCATCGAAGTGCTTGGGTCGGCGTCCGTGCCCGGCGTCGATATGCTGTCGATCATCCGGAAATATCATCTGCCGACGGAATTTCCGAGAGATGTTTTGGAGCAGGCGGATCGCATCTCCGAAAAGATCGACGCCCGCCAGCTCGAGGAGCGCGAGGACCTGCGGAAAGAATTTACCGTCACCATCGATCCTGATGACGCGCGCGATTTCGACGACGCGATTCACGTCGAGAAGATCGAGAATGGCGGTTGGCGTCTCGGCGTTCACATTGCCGATGTAGCGGCTTACGTAGAATCGGAGAGCCCACTCGATCGCGAGGCCCGGCGCCGTGGAAACAGCGTTTATCTGCCCGACCGCGTGATCCCGATGTTACCGGAGCGATTGAGTAACGGAGTTTGCAGTCTCAATCCGGGAGTCGATCGGCTCACCCATTCGGTTTTTGTTCATTTCGATCGAAACGGGGCCGCGAAAGGCGCGCGCTTTGCCCGCAGCGTGATTCGCAGCGCGCACCGCCTCAGCTACAAACAGGCTTACGCGAGTTTAAAGGCTCCGCCTCGTGATCGACTCAGTGAACGACTGCATGTTGCCTGGGAACTCGCCTCGCTGCTTCGGCGAAAGAGATTCGACCATGGGTCGCTCGATCTCGATTTTCCCGAAGTAAAAGTGTGGCTGGATGAAGCTGGCAAGCCAGCGCGGCTCGAGCGCGTCGAGAATGATGAATCGCATAAGTTGATCGAAGAATTCATGCTGGCCGCAAACGAAGCGGTCGCGCGAGAGCTAAAGAACCGCGCCGTGCCGGCCATCTATCGCATCCACGAAGACCCCGATCCGGAAAAACTAGCGGAGTATCGCGAGTTCGTGCTCAGTTTTGGTTACAAGGTAGGCGATCTGACGCATCGGGTTGAGGTGCAGCGGTTGCTTGCATCAATTCGCGGAAAACCGGAGGAGCAAGCGCTCAAGATCGGTCTGCTCAAAAGTTTGAAACGTGCGCGCTACTTCCCACAGCCGCTTGGCCATTATGGATTGGCTAAAGTCAATTACCTGCATTTCACAAGCCCGATTCGCCGTTATGCTGATCTAGTCGTGCATCGTGCACTGGGCAAGTCCAGCACGCCTCGCCGGTCCTCAAAAGTCTTCGGGGCAGCGCAGTTTCATCCTGACATGAGCGAGATCGCATTGATCGCAGAGCATGTTTCGACGACCGAGCGCGTCGCGGCCGAGGCGGAAATCGAATCGGTTCGGATGAAGAAGCTCGAATTTTTCCAACGCCAACTCGATCAGCGCAACCCTCAGATTTTTCGCGCCGCTATCGTTGACGTCCGCAACTACGGCCTGGCGGTCGAACTACCCGATGTCCTTATCACCGGCCTGGTTCACGTCTCGTCGCTGAGCGACGATTTTTATTTATTCGAGCCGGCTCGACGGCAACTCATTGGCAGACGAGCGCACAAACGATTCAGGATCGGCGATGAGGTCCGCGTCTTCGTTGTGCGCGTCGATGCCTTCAAACGCCAAGTCGATTTCGCGATCGCTTCGGATGAACGGAAAAAACGGGAGCGCAGCCGTGAGCGGTCAGGAGTCTGAACTTGCCCAACCGTATCACGGGTCACTGATCACGCTTTCCTGTTCACCGATTGTTAAGGACTGTTTGCGGTGCGGCTTTGCCCACTTCAATCTGTGCGCTCACCTTTTGGATTTGGGCTGCCTGCTGATCGAGCCGCGATGAAAAGCGATGGCGTTGGGGTTTTGAACTTAATTGGCATTTTCATATGTTTTTGTCCTTGTTAAGCTTGTTGTTTCCAGTCGTTTGCCCTTAGTTTGTGGTTTGGTTCTCGGTCTGGAGCTTTTAGCGTTTTCGAGGCGAACTTTTCTCTTTGATACGACCGGTTCACGAAAAATCGCGCCGCGCGTTTGTTTAAAATATGGCGGACAACCTGAGTAAACAGCCCGAGAACGTGCCTGGGCGGTGGTACGTGGACTCGAGCTGCGCGTTGTGCCGTCTCTGTCTCGAGGAAGCGCCGAATCTTTTAACGTACAACCGCGATGAAACTGCCGTGCATTTTTCTAAACAACCAGAAACACCAGAAGAAATAGCGGCCGCACAGTGTGCCATGGACGTTTGCCCCACGCTCGCGATTGGAAATGACGGATAATTCGCGAAGCGCTAAAGAATCTAAATTTTTCGTCGAATCGACAGCCTCCTGCGCGCCAAAGCCGCTACGGCGACGGAGCGAGTCTCGCCCACTAAACGGATGAATAAGCTTGCGAACCTGTAGACTGCCAACGATAAGCCGACATAGTTTGCCTTATGCCTGCTGAAAACACTGCCGTCGCTCCGCCCTACTCGCGAGCGAATCCGTTTCTCGCCAAATTGCTTGTAAATCGCCGCCTGAGTGGTCCCGAGTCGGCAAAGGACACGCGCCATTTTGAAATTGACTTGACTGGCTGGGGATTGAGCTACGAGGCCGGCGATTCTGTGGCCGTTTATGCTACAAACGATTCGCAATTGGTGGATGAAATCATTCACGCAATCGGCGCGACGGGCGATGAAGAAGTGCCGCGACCGAAGGGAATGCCAACGACGCTGCGCGAAGCGCTGCTGCGAGATTATGGCATCACGCAGCCGACACCGAAGTTTCTGAAAGCGATCACAGAACGCGCAAACTCCTCGACGCTGCTGAAAGATCTGCTGCAGCCGGAACGCAAAGAAGATTTAGATCGATATCTTTGGGGAATGGAAGTGATTGATTTTTTGAATGAGCATCCGTCGGCAAAGTTTAGCCCGCAAGAATTTGTCGGGTTGCTTACGAAATTGCAGCCCCGGCTTTATTCAGTCGCCTCGAGTTTGAAGGTCTATCCAGATCAAGTGCACTTCATCGTGGACGTGATCCGCTACGAAAGTCATGGGCGCATACGCAAGGGGGTGGCGTCGTCCTTTCTTGCCGAACGCGCCAACGATGTGCCCGTTCCGGTTTTCCCCAGTGTGGCAAAACACTTTCATTTGCCCGAAAATCCGGACGCTCCCATCATCATGGTGGGTCCTGGAACGGGGGTAGCGCCGTTTCGCGCCTATTTGCAGGAGCGAAAGGCGATCGGGTCAAAAGGAAAAAACTGGCTCTTCTTTGGTGCGCAGCATGAGCACTGCGATTTCGCTTATCGCGATGAGTTCGAGGCGTTCAAAAAAGAGGGGATTCTAACCCGACTCGATTGTGCCTGGTCACGCGATCAGCCTGAGAAAATCTATGTCCAACATCGCCTGATGGAAAACGCCGCCGAAATCTGGAAATGGCTCGATGCGGAAGGTGCGCACTTTTTCGTGTGCGGCGACGCGCGTCGGATGGCCAAGGATGTGGATGCGACGCTGCGTCGAATCGTCCAGGAGCACGGCGGCAAGAACACTGGCGAGGCGAACGAATACGTCGAAAAACTAAAGAGCGATAAGCGCTACAAACGCGATGTGTATTAAATGGAATGACGAAATCCGAATGCCGAATGACGAAAGAATGCCGAAGCCTAAATGACGAAGGAGATAGTCGCGCGCGCCTTTCGGAATTTTGTTATTCCTTCGACATTCGTCATTCGACATTCGTCATTTTTCGCGTCTGTGGCATAATTAATTTTCAATCTTGATGCCATGTACGAGAACACCGAATTCACATTGAGCCGCGATTGTGAGGCGATCCAAATCCCCAGTGGACAGAAGACGACGATCCCGGCTGGAACACAGGGCGTGATCACGCAAAGCCTTGGGGGAAGTTACACCATTGCCACCTACCAGGGGTTGGCGCGGGTTGCCGAGAACGATCTGGATGCTCTCGGTTTAGAAAAACCGCAGACGCAAGCAGCTCAAAAAACTGCGAGTACCACAAACGGCGAAGTTTCAGAACAAGACGTTTGGAACCAGCTTCGCCAATGTTACGACCCGGAGATCCCGGTGAACATTGTCGATCTTGGGTTGGTTTACGATTGCCGGTTGATCAAAAAACCGGAAGGCGGCACCAAAGTGGAAGTGAAAATGACTTTGACGGCCCCGGGCTGCGGAATGGGACCGGCAATCGCGCACGATGCGCAGAGCAAGATTCTATCCATCGACGGCGTGGATGAGGCCGATGTCCAGCTCGTTTGGGACCCGCCTTGGAATCAAAACATGATCAGCGAAGCGGGACGGATGAAGCTCGGCATGATTTAACTGCGCATTCAGCATGACGTGATGCATGCGATCTCCTCCGCGAAAACAGTCGAGGAGAAAACACGCCGTATTCTGAGCGAAATTTTCGCCGGCTGCTTGCTGGAGAAAGTTGGCGTGCGGCTGTGGGACGACACCGCATGGCCCGACGATCGGCCGCGTTCGGCCATTCTCGTACTGAAACATCCAGGTGCGCTCAGCCGCATGCTGTTGCCCGGGACAGAAGTTGGTTTGGCCGAAGCATATCTGCGCAACGATTTTGACGTCGAAGGCGATATCGAGGCGGCATTTGAAGTCGGCGATTTCTTGCTCAGCCGCCTCGATCATTGGAAGAAAAAGCTGAAGCTCGGCGGTCTGCTGATCCGACTTCCAGAAGGTGATGGAAGATCGACAATGCAACGTGCCGCGAGGCAACTACTGCCACGGATCCGTGGCAAAGGTCACTCACCACAGCGTGATCGGCGTGCGGTCACATTTCACTACGATCTATCGAATGACTTCTACCAACTGTGGCTCGACCGGCGCCTGGTTTATTCTTGCGCGTATTTCAAATCTTCAAACGATCACCTCGACATCGCGCAGGAACAAAAGCTTGATTACATCTGCCGCAAGTTACGTCTCCGCGCCGGCCAGCGTTTGCTCGACATTGGCTGTGGCTGGGGCGCGCTGGTGATTCACGCTGCGAAACATTTTGGCGTCCATTCGGAGGGGATCACGCTAAGCGAACCGCAAGCGGAATGGGCACGCTCCCGGATCAGCGAGACTGGATTGGAAAACAAAGCGAAGATCGAACTGCGCGATTATCGCGAGATCGCGGCAGAAGGCAGCGAACTTTACGATGCGATCGCGAGCATTGGAATGGCAGAGCATGTTGGACGCGAGCGGATGCCGGATTACTTCGCGGCCGCGCATGAGGCACTCAAGCCGGGGGGCGTTTTTCTCAATCAGGCAATCGCTGAAGATATCGCCCCACGACCAGGTAACCCCGAAAGTGTTCGGGGCTCATTCATCGAGCAATACGTCTTTCCCGATGGCGATATTCCGCCCCTGCCAATGGTGCTGCGCACCGCGGAGTCGGCAGGTTTCGAAATCCGCGATGTAGAAAATCTGCGCGAACATTATGCGCTCACTCTACGCCATTGGCTGCGCAGATTGGAAGAGCACCACAATGAAGCGCTCCGATTAGTCGACGAGGCGACGTATCGCGTATGGCGTCTCTATATTGCCGGCTCGGCGCACGGATTTCGAAGTGGTCATATTGCCGTTTACCAAACACTGCTCGCAAAGTTGGGTCCGTCCGGCCAGAGCAACCTGCCTTTCACCCGCGACGATTGGTACACGCAAAACCGTCAATAAAGCATGACGCAATTAAATTTTTTCGCCGCATTGACTCTCGAAAATGTCGCGACTTGTCTCCGAGAATTTTCGCAAGTTGACAGCGCTCGCCCGGCTTCTATACTCGCTTCCCTCCGCTTCTATCACACAGCGATTTTCTCCCAGATACTCATCACCAAATGCCGTTAACTGAAATTATTTTAACCGAAAATGTTCCCGGTTTGGGCGCGGAAGCCGACGTCGTGAAAGTGCGTCGCGGTTACGCGCGCAATTATTTATTGCCACACGGCAAAGCGCACGAAGTCACGCCGGCGAGCTTGCGGCAACTCGACACGCTTAAAGCAAAACGCGCCGAACGCGAAGCACGCGAACTGAACGAGGCCGAAGAACTCGCCCGTCGAATCGGGAAAACGCGAATTATCTTCACGCTGGAAACGGGCGAAACTGGCAAGGCGTTTGGTTCCGTTACCGCGCAAGACATCGTGAACCGGCTCAAGAACGAGCTCGGCGCAGAGATTGATCGGCACAAAATTGTTCTCGAGCGCCCGGTCAAAGATACGGGGGAACACCAGGTAGCGATCAAACTGCATCACGATGTAACAGCACAATTTGTTTTTCAGGTGAAATCCGCAGAAGAACCAAAGACTGAGGCAGTGAGTCCTGCGGCCGAGGAACCTGAGAAAAAACATCATCGATTTTTCAAGAAGCGAAAAGAAACCAAATAAATGCCGGGTTCTCAAGGCTCTCAGCCTGGGAAGCCTCGTAAGACAGCGGGTAACGGCGCTGGCCGAGGTTCGGCGGTCCAAAATGGCGGAAGAGTTTTCCCCAATCCGCCAACAGGTTCTGCGCAGGATATTCACCGTACCCCGCCGCACAGCGTAGAAGCGGAGCAGGGCGTGCTCGGCTCGATGCTGATCTCGCCCCGTGAAACCATCGCGGAGTGCGTCGAAAAAATTAACGAAGAATACTTTTACGTCCCGGCGCACCAGACGATCTACAGCGTCCTCGTCGATCTTTGGAACGCAGGCCAGGCGATCGACCTGATCACATTCACGCAAGTGCTGCGTGACCGGAATTTACTCGAAAACGTGGGCGGCGCGGCATTCGTCACGAGCCTGTTCACCTTCGTTCCAACGGCTGCGAACGTGCAGTACTACCTCGAGATCGTTCGGGACAAATACATTCTTCGGGAAATCATTTCTGCTTCCACAGAGAGCGTGCGCCGGGCTTACGAGGAGCAGGATGAAGTAAGCAACCTTCTTGATGAAGTGGAACAGAAAATCTTCGCCGTCGGTGAAGATCGTTTTAAAGGCCAGATGCTTTCGATGAAAGATCAGGTGATGGAAGCGATCGAGTCGATCGAGAAGCTCTACGAACGCAAAGGCGGTATCACCGGCATCTCCACCGGATTCGTCGAGTTCGATCGGATGACCAGTGGCCTGCATCCCTCGGAAATGATCGTGATCGCGGCCCGCCCGAGCATGGGAAAGACGGCACTTGCCATGAATATCGCCGAACACGTTGCCATCAGCGAAATGCTTCCTGTTGGCGTCTTCAGCCTGGAAATGAGCAGTCAGCAGCTCGTGCAACGTCTGCTTTGCTCACGGGCGCGAGTCAATTTGCAAAAAGTCCGTGACGGATTTTTGGGCGAACGCGATTTCCCGAGTTTAACGGCCGCGGCATCGAAACTGGCGGAAGCAAAAATTTTCATTGATGACAGCGCGAGTCTCACCATCCTTGAATTGCGCGCGAAATCGCGCCGGCTTAAAGCGCAGCAAGATGTGCAGCTCATCATCGTCGATTATTTGCAGCTGCTAAGATCGACATCACGCCGCGCACAGGACAATCGACAGTTGGAAATCTCGGAAATTTCCGCAGGATTGAAAGGTTTGGCGAAGGAATTGAAAATTCCGCTTATCGTGGTGGCCCAATTGAATCGCCAGCCAGAACAGCGCTCCGGCGGCAAACCGCGCTTGAGCGATCTGCGCGAATCCGGCTCAATCGAGCAGGATGCGGACCTGGTCGGGTTACTCGTTAGGCCAGAGCTGTACGAGGAAGACGAAGAGGCGCGTGTGGAAAAGGCTGGCGAAGCCGAGTTGATCATCGCTAAGCAGCGCAACGGCCCGGTCGGCGAAATTCCGCTCACATTCCTGAAGGAATACACCCGCTTCGAAACTCGGGCGCGCAATGTGAGCGAACCCGAGGAGGCGTTTTAGATAGCTAGCCTAAACTTTTCGCTGCATCGATGACGTGCTGGGCGTCGATCCCGCGCTCTTTCATCACTTCGGCGCCGGGCGCGCTCAATCCGAACTCGTGCAGCCCAACAACTTTGCCATCGAGACCGACGTATTGATACCAAATATCGGTGACGCCAGCTTCAATTGCGACGCGTTTGCGACAGGACCTCGGGAGAACTTTTTCGCGGTATTCTGAAGATTCACGATTGAAACGCTCGAAGCACGGCACAGAGACGACGCGCACGCCGTCGCCAAGTTCCTTTGCAGCGGCAAGCGCGTGTTGCAATTCGCTCCCGCACGACATGATGATCACGTCGAGTTTACCCTTTTCGCGTTTTGCGACGTAAGCGCCGCGCAGCACTCCTTCGCGGCGCAATTTTAGATCGACATCGGTCAACATTGGAACCGTCTGGCGCGTGAGCGCTAGGAACGTTGGACCATCCGTCCGTTGCATCGCGGCCACAAACGCGCCCGCAGTTTCTTCGGGATCGGCGGGACGAATCACATCGATGTTCGGCATCAACCGAACGGAACTGACCGTCTCCACGGGTTGATGGGTCGGGCCATCTTCGCCAACGCCGATTGAATCGTGAGTGAAAATGTAAGTATTTGGAAGCTTCGCCAGTGCGGCCAGCCGGATTGAAGCGCGGCAATAATCGGTAAACACTGTAAACGTCGCGCCCGATGCGCGAAACAGACCGTGATATGAGATGCCGTTGAGAATCGCGCACATGCCGTGCTCGCGAATCCCGAAACGGATGTTGCGCCCGCCGGGGTTGTCACGCGTAAAATCCCCGCCGTCTTTGATATAATTCATTGTCGACCCGTAGAGATCGGCACTGCCACTCATCAGCAACGGCATCGCCTGCGCGATCGGCTGCAAGACTTCGCCGCCGGCTTTGCGCGTGGCTAGTTTGGCGTCCTTTGGAAAATCAGGAATCTTCGCCAACAGATCGCCGGGAACTTTTCGATCGAGTCCGTCATCGAGCATGTTGGCCAGCTCAGGATTTTTCTTGCGCCATTCGGCGTAAGTTTTTTCCCATCGATCGTAGTCGGCTAGCAGTCTCTCTTTGTGCTTGGCAAAGTAGCCGTACACATCCTGGGACACGAGGTAATGTTCTTCCGGCAAACCGAGTCCTTTGCGCGCCGCATCGACAAATTTTGCGCCCGCTTCGCCGTGTGCCTTGTACGTTCCTTCGACTTCCGGGACGCCTTTTCCGATTAGCGTGTGCGCGATAATGAATTGCGGTTTCCCGTTGTTGCGCTCCTTCGCGATGTTCAACGCATCGAGAAATTGCCGCATGTCGTGACCATCGATCTCCTGGACGTCGAAACCATATGCTTCGAAGCGCCTCGCGGTGTTTTCGCTTTGGGTTTCTTTCGCCGCAGCGTCGAGTGTCACGGCGTTCGAATCGTAGACTAGAATCAAGTTATCGAGGCCCCAATGCCCAGCGAGGGCGCTCGCCTCGGAGGCAACGCCTTCCTGCATGTCGCCGTCACTGCACAAACAGATGACATGATTGTCAAAAATCATATGCTCGCTCGTGTTAAAACGCGCCGCGGCCATTTTCGAGGCTACGGCCATGCCGACAGCATTGCCGACGCCCTGACCGAGAGGTCCCGTAGTGCATTCCACTCCGGGTGTGTCGCCAAATTCAGGATGTCCCGGCGTTTTCGAATGTAATTGCCGGAAACGTTTGATTTCCGACATCGGCAGATCGTAACCGCTCATGTGCAACCAGGCGTAGAGAAACATGCTGCCGTGACCGCCGGAGAGGACGAAGCAATCGCGATTGATCCAACGTGGCTCGTCCGGATTGTATTTTAAGGCATGGCCGTAGAGCACGGCACCGATTTCTGCGCAGCCGAGGGGCAGCCCGAGGTGCCCGGACTGCGACGCCTGCACGGCGTCCATGCACAAACCCCGTGCTTCATTTGCCGCCCGGGAAAGAATTTCAATGTTCAGACTCATGGAAAAGAAGGAAAGATTTAGAGTTTCAGATTAAGATTGAAGGCGTGAATCTCTATATGGAGGAAGATTTAAGTTCGACAATCTATTTTGCACAATTGACCTGTCGCATGTCGCTAAATCCGAACTTCAAAAGAATACTGCGGTTGTGAATTCGCCATCGCTTCTCCAGATTGTCGAGCGGCTCGAACGTCTTGCGAGCAGATTGCCTTCCAAGATCCGGAAAGCCGTCCTTAGCGAGCTTACTCCGCTCAAGCAATTATTCCTCCAGCAGCGGCCGCCACGTTTTCTTTTTGCAGGTTCGAGCGCAATGCCGCTGGAACAAGTGATTGCGGCCCTCTTTGGCTCGGGCCCTCCAACCAGAACACGCGATGTTCCTGTCCGATCTCGTGATTGGCACGATATCAGCCTACCCGAGCGGGGAACGATCTGCGTCCTCGATGCCCGCGGCGCTGATGGTTCTGCCGCCATTCGGATCCAAGATGAACTCAAATATCAAGCTGCCGATATCATCTTTTTTCTCAACGATGGCCAAATTGAAGGCGGGTCTGAAAAGCTTAACCTGAATGAGTGGGTGAGCTATCCTGCTTGGAATAAAACGTCGAAGCCGGACACAAAGATAATTGAAATCATCCTTCCGTCGCCAACAGAGGAAGGCGCATTCAGTCACGCTAAACTTGTTCGATCTCGACTGGAATCGGTGCCTGGGTCAAATGCCGCCTCAGTCGAACTCACGAAAGGCTTCGAGCTGTCCGATGTAGAATCCCGGCGGCTGATGTCGACCCTGGCACGCGAGTTACCGAATCAGGCGCGGATGGAAATGATCAGGATATCGCGAGATCGCGAAGCCCAGCACGAAGTGGCGCAGCTTTTAGTGAAATCCACGAGTGCCATTTGTGCAGCGATTGGCGCACAACCGATCCCGCTCGCTGACCTGCCAATTCTAACCAGTTTGCAAGTCATAATGATCTCTGGAATCAGGTATGTAAGCGGGCGCGAGCGGAGCTTGCGCGCCGCCACCCAATTCGTCGGCGCTCTTGGTGCAAACGTGGGCGCCGCGATGCTTCTGCGCGAAGGCGCCCGCGCGATCCTGAAATTCTTTCCGGGCTGGGGAAATGTCGTATGCGGGCTGGTAGCAGCCTCGGGAACCTATGCAATTGGGCGCGCCGCGACCGTCTTTTTTATCGATGGCGTCTCATTGAAGGACGCGCGCCGAACCTATCTGACCAGCCGCAAGAACCGGGCGCGCCTGGCTCTGCCGGCTCACGAGTGAAAATCGCTTTGCCCGAGCATGCAGCTCATATTGGTCGTTCATGCCGCATCGGTCATATGCGCGAATAACTTGTGAATAAGATTCTTCTCACCAGCATATTTTGTTCACACAATTTTGTTAACAAATGCGCTTTTTTCCGCGCGCCAGCGAGGCATTCGTAGCTGTTTTATGAAGCTCTCCGAGATAAGGACGACGCTACTAAAAATACGTGTTTCACCGGTCAAGACGCTCGGACAAAATTTTCTGCACGACCAAAATCTTGCGCGCTGGATCGTCAATCAAGCGGAGATAATTCCGGACGATTATGTCGTAGAAATCGGACCTGGCCTAGGCGCTCTCACCAAGCTGGCGCTTGAGAAAGGAGCGAACGTTCTCGCGATCGAGAAAGACACGCGCCTCGCGAATTTTTTGCGCGAACGTCTCAGTCATCCGCGCCTCGAAGTACGAAATACAGATGCTCTGAAGTTTGATCCGCGTGTTCTTTCTTCACATCGTCGAGTGAAACTGCTCGGTAACCTTCCGTACAACATCTCAAGCGCCTTGCTTTTGAAATTTCTTGAATATCCAAGTCCCATCTCGCTGTGGTTGTTCATGTTACAAAAAGAGATGGCGCGCCGTCTTTCAGCGTTGCCATCCACTCATGATTACGGCTCGTTGAGTTTGTGCGTGCAGTTGCGTCATCGCGTGCAATATCTGCGCACGATTCCGGCCACCGTTTTTTTTCCAAAACCGGATGTCGATTCGGCGCTCGTGCGAATCTTACCTCGCAACCCACTCGACTTGCCCGCCCGCGATGACGAGTTGCTTACGAAGTTGATTCGGAGTGGCTTTTCTCAGAGAAGAAAGCAGTTACGGAAACTACTCGGCCTGCGTGCCATCCATTGGGATCACGCCGCGTCGACTCTGAGCTTCGATCCCAAGGCACGCGCCGAAAACTTATCGCTGCTTCAATGGATTGGCCTGACGAATTACATCGCGCCGCCGGCACATCCATCTGCACTGGCAATGAGAAACGAGCGCTTCCCAGTGGTCGATAAGAACGATCGAATTTTGCGATATGCGCGGCGCTCGGATGTGCATGGGAATAACTTGCGCCATCGTGCCGTCCACATCCTGATTTTCGACCAGGCAGGCGAAGTTTATTTGCAGCAACGCTCGCGGTGGAAGGATCGACATCCTCTGAAATGGGATTCGAGCGCTGCAGGTCATGTAGCGGGCGAAGAGAGCTATGAAGAAACGGCCCAACGCGAGTTGGAAGAGGAACTAGGGATAAATGTTCCGCTGGAGAAGCTTTTGAAGCTTCCTGCCTCAGCAGGCACTGAGCAGGAGTTTGTTTGTCTTTATCAGGGAGAGATTCGCGGTAAACCCATAGTCAACCGAAGCGAAATCGAGACTGGTGCTTTTTTTCCTCCGGCCATCATCGATGGTTGGGTCTCGGCACGACCCGAGGATTTCGCACCCGGATTTATCGAATGCTGGAAGGCCTATCGGGGGAAAGAGGGCGTCAACAGGGATAAACTTACTTGAACCCGATAAATCTTCGCTGAGGCAGGCGGCGCAGGGTCGCCTTCTTGAATTTCCGTGCGGCACGCCTCGCTCCTTCCTTACCACTGTAGATGCTGTCGCTAAACATCTTTGTAACCACCTGATTGCCGCGAAGGAAATGGACCTGGAAACCATGCGTCTGTCTCTTCGCGCGCCGTTTTGTGTCGATGCGCCGGATGTTCGCTTCCGAATCAGGGTTGGGGCGTCTTCGCATAACAACCAGTTAACGAGAAGTTAACTAAATAATTCAGGCAATCAATGACCCGTGGTCGAGGCAGGGCTGCGGCGGAATGTTTGTGGCGAAGGCAGGTTCCAGACGCTCCATTTTTGGTCGTATTCCGCGGCGGGTAAGAGCGCGTAACAAGGATGCCGTCTCGCGCGCAACCACGTGATCAACTTCACGAGGTCTGCTTTCGCCATTGTCGTACAACCAGTGGTCGGCCGGTTAACACCACGCCGGATATGGAAAAAAATCGCGCTCCCTGCCCCTGGCACCGGCGGATCGGAATTATGCCGGATCTCAATGAGCCAGTGGTAGGCGAAATCGCCTGAGCGCATTTTTTCGTGCGTGTAATTGTCAGGCGAATTCTTGGGATCAATCACGATGTGACGATTATAATTTGGCGAGCGCGGGTCATCGCTCCAAACGTCTGCTTCCGTCACTTGATGGTACGGATAGTCGGCTCCGGGAGGCAACTGCGGGTCGTATCCGAAAACCTTCCCGATCTCGAATACTCCGGCAGGCGCTCTCCCATCTCGCTCCTTTTTCCGAAGGCCGGACTCGTTTTGTCCGGCAAGACCCGTTCCCCACGCAACTCCATTTTTTCCAAACAATACCGGTGAAGGTCCACTCACCGTTTCCCAATTTCCGCCGGGCGATCGCTCGAATAAACGCAACTCTCCGCGCATTGAATTCCACGTCGGCGCGATGCCGAGGACGAGCTGCGTGCAATCGTCCGGAACTCCATCAGCGTAAGCATTGCTTCCTAGCCACATCAGCAGACAGATTGATAAATAGCGCAAGATCGACATAAGCATTCCCCAGACTGCATGCGAGCTCAGTTGACTCCAGCCGTTTCTACTGCAGCCGTGTCTGCGGGAAGATATTTCACACCAATGAGCCAAGCGACGCCAGAGGCGAAAATTATTGCAGACACAAACAGAAAGGCCACATGCATGTTCGTGTGACCGCCGATGTAACCAAGCAGCCAGAATGCCTGCACGTCGCCTAACGCGTGAATGACAAGAATATTTGCGGCAAACGCCGTCGCGCGCACGGCCGGTAGCGAGACGTTGGCAAGCGCCGTGTTGGATGGACCAGTGTTTAAGAACAAGAAAAAGATCGCGACGAACATTGTAACCCACGCCCCGGGAAACGGAATGTAAAGGGTCACAATGAAAAACGGACAGGCGATAAGCATCCCGATTCCCGAGACCCAGAAGTAGGAACCCGGCAAACGCGAACGCAACCTATCGGCGATAACACCGCCGAGAAGCGTTGAGACCAAACCCGCGACCACGGTTATCAATCCAAAGATCGTCATGCCTACGTCTGGGCTTTGATTTCGATAACGCAAATAGGCTGATGCCCAAAACCCGAGGCCGCCTGTTACAAAGGTCATTAACGTTTGGGCGACGCAGTTGATGAGATACGACCGCGTGCTAAAAAGCCTCAGGTAATCCGCCAAGCGGCGGCGCGGTGATTCTTGCACCAGGTGATGCGCAGCAACGCGCGGATCGCGCTGCCAGAAACACAACAGGCCCAGCAACAAACCCGGTGGCGTAACGAGATAAAATGCCCAGCGCCAGCCGAGATGAGCACCAATCAATCCGCCGATGACATAGCCGAGCGCGCTGCCAACGGGAATGGCGGTGTAAAAAATCGCCATAATGCGACCGCGTCTTTCGATCGGGAACAGATCGGACAAGATGGTTGGCGCAGCCGGGCCGTAGCCGCCTTCGCCAATTCCAACGCAAATCCGAGTCGCAACGAGAATGGCGAATGTCGCCGCCAAACCAGAACCGCCGCTAGCCAGGCTCCATAAAATCACTGCGCCGCCGACAATGATCCAGCGCGAAAATCGATCGGCGAGCAAGCCGAGAATCGGCGCGCTGATCATGTAAGTTACGAAAAACGCGTCGCCGAGCAGGCCGGTCTTTGTCATAGCGTTTACGTCGCTGCTTGCGAAGAAACTCGCGCGAATCTCAGGCTCGAGCGCCGCCAGAATTTGCCGGTCGATGTAATTAAACAGATTGATCCCGAGCAGAAGGAACAACGCACTTTGCGCGCCGCTGATTGATTTCTTCATGCCGCCTTCCACCGCCAGTTGCCGATTGCAGATGGCCACGCGTTAATTGTAAATGATAAACGATGACTTCCATGTCCGCCGCTGAACACGCGCTCTATTTCTTTGGCCGGTTGCTGGCGCGTTGTTTTTATCGGGTCACTACGCTGGGAGTGGAAAACTTGCCGCAGGGCGGATTTCTACTTTTGCCTAACCATATCAGCTGGGTCGACGCCATCGTCCTGCAACTCGCCTGCCCTCGCCCAATTCGCTACGTTATCGACCAGGAGTACTACCACAAACCGATTCTGCACTGGTTCTTGCATGCCCTCGGCTGCATTCCGATCAATGCCCGCCATTCGCATCCGGCAGTTCGTGCTGCGGCTGAGAAAATCGCTGCGGGCGAGATCGTGTGCGTTTTTCCTGAGGGCCGTCTTGAACGCACGGGGACGCTTCTGCGCTTGCACCGCGGGTACGAATTGATCGCGCGGCACGCCAACGCGCTCGTCGTTCCGACATGGCTCGACCAACTCTGGGGCTCGATCTTTTCGTTTCAGGGCGGAAAATTTTTCAGGAAATTGCCGAAGCGAATCCCGTACCCCGTCACAATTGCATTCGGTAGGCCGCCCAAAGCAGACGCTGCCGATATCGCGACGATGCGGGAGGAGTTGCTCAAGCTCGGCGAATTTTGTTTCAGCCGTCGGCCCTCGCTAGATCGACATCTTGCCGAACCGTGCATTCACGGATTAAAGAGAAGACCTTTCGCGACCGCCGTCATCGATGGACTCGATCACAGCGCCTTGAGCCGCTCGAAATTGCTCGGAGCCGCCGTGGCATTGAGCCGTTATCTTCGAAAAGAATTTCCCGACGAAAGGATCGCCATCGTCCTGCCCGCCAGTAAAGGATCGATGGTAGCGAACCTGGCCGTGACCCTGGCGGACAAGGTGCCCGTCGATCTTAATTTCACGATTGGACGTGCAGCGAATGAATCTTGCTGCAAGCGCGCCAACCTGCGGGTCGCAATTTCGGCCACGCAATTCATGGAACGCCTCAAGGATTTTCCGTGGCCGGAACGCGTTCTCAAGCTGGACGAACTGATGCCGCGAATGAAACGCCAAATCATTTTCTGTTGGATAATGTCGATTCTCCTTCCCGCCCGTTTGCTCTTGTGGCTTTTAAAAATTCCAAAAGAGGGCGGCCACAAGGAAGCAGTCTTGCTTTTTACAAGCGGAAGCACCGGCGAACCAAAAGGTGTCGTGATCAGCCATCGCAACGTTGTCGGGAACGTCTCGCAGTTCCGGCAATTGCTCGACGCGACGAAAGGCGATGCCATTCTCGCGTCGCTCCCGTTTTTTCACACCTTCGGATCGACTGTCACGCTTTGGTATCCGCTCATCGAAGGTGTGCGCATTGTCACTTATCCAAATCCGCTGGAAGCGGCGAAGAACGCAGCGTTGATTGAACGATATAAACTAACGCTCCTGCTGGCGACGCCCACTTTTCTGCGCGGTTATCTGCGCAAAGTCGAACCCGACAAGCTGCGCAGTCTGCGTCTCGTCATCACCGGCGCGGAAAAACTGCCGCTTGATCTCGCGAAGAATTTTGAGGAACGCTTCAAACAGAGAGTCTTTGAGGGCTATGGACTAACAGAAACGTCGCCGGTGGTAAGCGTTAATCTGCCCGAGCCGCAACCAAACAAACCGAGCGAGCAAGTGCAACCATCGAGTCGTTTGGGGTCGGTTGGGAAAATGGCCCCCGGGATCGCAGCGGAAATTCGGCATCCCGAAACAGGTGCCAAATTATCTTTGCACGAAAGCGGAATGCTTTGGCTGCGGGGAGTGAACATTTTCGAAGGTTATCTGCACGATTCCGAACGCACAGCCGATGTGCTCCAAAATGGCTGGCTCAAGACCGGCGATCTCGGCCGGTTCGACGAGGACGGCTTTCTTTACATCGAAGGACGACTTTCGCGTTTCTCAAAGATTGGCGGCGAAATGGTGCCGCACGAAGCAATTGAAAGCAAAATTGTCGATCTCCTTGACTTGTCGGGAAGAGATGAGCTCCCGATTGCCATCATGGGGGTGCAAGACGAAGCCAAAGGCGAAGCGCTTGTGTTATTGAGCGCCGTTGATGTCGATCTTGCAGAGCTGCGCAGCAAACTTCACGATGCCGGCGTCCCAAACTTGTGGATTCCAAAACAAGTCCAGCGCATCGAATCCATTCCGGTCCTCGCCTCCGGCAAACTCGATCTCAAAAAATGCAAAGAGCTCGTTTCGGAAAAGTAATAATCTCAGTAGCGCTGCTCACGACGCTGGCTTCTTCAGGACGCGCCAAGTTTCCCGAAACACTTATTAGTAGCACACGAGCCTCCCCCGATAGTCGCTGGAAGGTCACGTGGCACTGCCAAGAAACGCCGATTCCAAAATGCAGCGTTATCCTTTCGCGGGTCTCAGACGGGCGCGTGTTCTTCCGGCATTCTACTTTCCCCCGCTACATCCAAGCCGTCTGGAACCGCAACTCCACAAAATGCCTTCTGCTCGATGCTCCAGACAACGCCAACACCTTTCTTTGGCTCTTTCAAATTCGCAATCGGCAGGCGACGACCGAAACGTTGGACTACGAGGCAATCAGCGCAGAAATTGAGCAGACTAGACCGGAGGCCCGTAGAAGTGAGCCGCAAGTGACGCGATCCGGCGTCGAGAAAATCACTTGGAACTCTGATTCGGAAGTGAGCCTACACATAACTTACAACAACGTCTCTGTCGTTGTGCATGTTGATACTTCAAAGCCGGGCCGCCCTCGAATAACAGTAGTTTCCTAGCAGACACCACAGATCGTTCGATGCATTCGCTATTTCACTCATTTGCCAATCGCGCGGCAGCCCTACTGATGAAGCTGCTCTTTGGCTGTGTCGCGCGAGTGTATGTTTTGCGGTGCGGAAATTCGAATCGCGCCGGTGGATTTCTGCTGGCGTCAAATCACATCAGCCATTTCGATCCGTTTATCATTTCGTCGGTGGTGCGGCGCAAGATCGATTGGATGGCCATGGCAGAATTCTTTCCGCTTCCGCTGCTCGGTTTTTTTTTGCGAGCCGTCGATGCATTTCCGGCGGAACGAGATCGTGCCGATCGCAAAACCATCCGAACCGCGATCGAACGGCTGAAGCATGGGCGGATCGTGGGACTTTTTCCCGAGGGCGGCATCCGGGACGGGGCACGCTCGCTGCTGGAGGGAGCCGCGCTGCGACCGGGCGCATCGACCCTTGCGCATATCGCTGGAGTTCCAATCTTGCCGTGCGTCATCGTCGGCAGCGATCGCCTCTACTCAAAGAAACGCTGGCTGCCACTGCGGCGCGCGCCCATCTGGATCGCCTTCGGCAATCCGATCCCGAATTTTCCCGATCTCGAAAAATCTGCCGCACGCGCGTGTATGGAGCATGAATTGGCCAGCGCGTTCAAACTTCTTTACGCTGCGTTACGCGAAAAGTTTTCGCTCAAACCGGACGATCTTCCGCATCCGCCGAAAGAGAGAATGCACGAGAAATCGCGCCCGATCATCAACCACGAAGACCACGAAGGATACAAAGAAAAGCCGATTCAAAAGGCCTCTGTTCCCCTTCGTGATCTTCGTGTGCTTCGTGGTGAAGCCAACCGATATGGGCTCCGTCGTTTTGCCGCGAGCGGTGTCGATTTGATCATGTGCGCGTCGATCAATCTGCTTCAGTCGCGTCACCATTTGCACGCGCGCAGTCGTGAGGAAATGGAGGACTATGTGACGGCGTGCGAGAAGCTCACCGCCGCAAACTATTACGCCGTGCCGAACGGCGCAGAAACTGCGGCCGTAATCTCCGATCGACCCCGCACTATCATTACATGGCAAAGTCCGATCGATACAAAGTTTCCAGCGAACAACATCGCGCGTGCCGATTTTTTTCCGTGCGCCCAGGGCTGGAGTGCGCCGACGGTTCTCATGTTACACGCGCTCATGTCCGCGAGCCACATCGGATATCGTCGCTACGCGACACGCTTTAATGAGCTGGGATGGAATGCGTGCTTCGTCCATCTCCCATATCACTATTCACGCGTCCCACACGGCCATTGGAACGGGGAGCTTGCCATCACCGCCGATCTCATCCGCAACGCAGAGGGACTGCGCCAGGGCGTAATCGAGTTGCGGCAACTGATGGCAACATTGCGCGAGCGCGGCTGCACCGAGTTTGGCATCCTCGGGACCAGTTATGGCGGATGGATTGGCGCCCTTCTGGCCATGGTGGAGCGCGATTTTCGTTTCGTGGCGTTGATGGCGCCGATCGTGAATGTCGAGCACGCGATCTGGGAGAGCCCGGCCGCGCGATTTATGCGGCGCGAACTGCGTCGGGCAAATATCGAGCCATCTCTCATTGCCCGGCATTTTCACCTGAGTTCTCCAATGCATAATCAGCCGCTGTGCGATGCAGACCGCGTGCTGTTTGTCGCCGGGGACTTCGATTTGATCGCGCGACCTGAAGACGTTGAGAAGATCCACGGAAATTGGCGCGGCTCAGAGCTGCTGCGCGTGCCGCAGGGACATTTCGGTTATCGCATGTTACGCGAAACAATCGCGCGATTGAAGGAGCGCGGATTGTAGCGGCAGCCGTGTCGGCTGCGGAGCCTGGGTTTTGTGCAGGCGACACGCCTGCGCCTACAGAGGCGGGGTGTTGATGAATCAATTGATTCCAAGAAATTCCAGGCTTGGTCCAAGATCGCTGAACGCTGCTTCGGCGAGAACATTGTGGCCTTCGGCGGACGCATGCCAGCCGTCCACTGGATGGAGCAATTCTGCGCGGCTCAAGTCGGCTGTCGCTAAGGCATCCGAATAGCGCACCTGTACGTTGGAATTCTCCGCAAGGTCGCGGCTCAATTCGCTGACCATCGCGCGCAGTTCCTCATTCACCATCGCGGTAAGGCGAATCAGATTAGACCGGTATACTGGCCGGAAGGATGTGAAATATTTGTAAGTAGTTTCAAGATGCGGGTACCGGACCGGGTCCCGTGCTCGCAGACCCTCTGCAATTTCGCGCCCTTTGAAGTACGCCTCGAAATTGACCAGACCATAGACCACGGCAGCGACTCGGTGACGCTGCATTCGCGCGCTTTCAATTAGTCGCCGCATCTGGCGCGCGAAATTTTCTCGAAAGTGCCGGCTTTGTCGCTGCAAGCGATTCTCCGGCTGCTCCAGTTCGCTGGGTGGACATCGCCACGCCCAATCGACATTGTTGTGTCCGATCGCGATCAGAACGAGATCGGGAAATCGCTCCGTAGCCAGCAATTGGCCAATTTGTCCGGAGAAATTGCGCGTCCGCAGAATTCTCCGAAAAAAATTCTGCCTCTGGTCCTCGTGATCGACAAGCGCGCCGATGCCCGCATATTCCATCGCAACAAACGGAGTAAGCTCCTCCAGTCTCTTCGAAACGCTCCGAATCCCTGTGGGGGACGGACTGGTGTCGAGAAACCAGTTATTGCCACAACAAGTGCGCGCGCGCCAAAATGTGTTCAGAACCGATGAGACATACACGCCGGTGCAAACACTGTCGCCGATCATGGCAACCTGCGGCAGTCGCGCGACCAATTCAGCCCGGGTAATCTCCCGATTCCGGTAAGCGAGATAATCAGGGTAAAACCGCGACGCTGGCTCGGCGATACGTTCCAGAACGTTCGCACTGATCACCCGAACAGGTTTCTTCATGAGTTCAGTCAATCCAACCAATCCATCGCCCTGAGCACACGGCGGAACTCCGGGTCATCCGTGGAAAGCTCGGGCAACCAGTCACCGATTGGTTGGCGTTTCCACCATGCTTTGTCTCCCAACGGAGCAAACTCGTAACGATAAAGTCGCGCCCGAATGTAATGAGGGGACCCGTCCGGGAATGGATTGTTGGCCAGGAGCGAGAGCGTAGCGCGATCGTTGTGCAGAAGCTTCCAGACAAAATGAAGGGTCCACGGGTATTCGGCGGGTGACGCCATGGCCGCGAACCAGATTTGCCAGTCGATTCGTGGTTGATACGGCGCGACGAACGGCGGACGCCGGTCTGGATCACCCGGCTTCGCTTTGAATTCGTATTCCTTCCATTTGGTGTCCCCTGTGATCAACGCGTCCTCGGTTCCTTCAAAAATAATTTCGGGACGTTCGCGTCCGACACTGCCGAACGCGCCATAAGTATTTACAAGATCGAACGGATCGTATGAGTAGTTCATTAGTTGCCGGCCCGAAACAAGATTGAGCACCGGCGCGACGCTCAGATAGATCACCAGGATCGACAATGCGATTGCGACCGTGTTGTTGATCCGTGACGGTTCGGATTCTTGAGCTGCTTGTTCAGCGCGCCCGACGAGTCTCGCCGGCAGAAAGTGGCGTAGAAATGTATCATCAAAGCAGGCGAGAAACGGAATGATGGTGACGTAGTTCAAAAAGGAGAGGTTGCCGCTGATGATGAGGACGATTTGAAAGCTGACGAGCACGACGCCCGCAATGTGCCGTGCCGTGCGCGGACCGAATGAGAACCAAGGCACAACCAACTCGATAAAATGGTTCCATGCGGTGCCGAATTTGTGAAACCAGTGGGGCGCGAAATGCAAATAGCGACTGATCGGGTTGGGGATTGGCTGCGTTTCGTAATGATAGTAAAGGCACGTCAGATCGCGCCAGCAGGAGTCGCCGCGCAATTTGATTAGACCGGCGCCGATCATGATGCGGAACCCGAGCCAGCGGAGAAGCCAGAAGACGAGGATCGGCGGACGGCATTTCGGGAATGGACGTCCATCGATCAATGGGCAGAGAAAGATCGACAAGAACCCGGTCTCGAGCAGTTGAATCTCCCAGCCGTAGCCGTACCAAATTTGGCCAATATGGACAATCGACATGTACATCGCCCAGAGGATCGTGAGAAGGATCGCATTCGCATACCCGCCAAGAACGACCAGCGACAAACCGAAACCTGCCCAGGCAAAGATCGAGAGTGTGTTATCGGAAATTCCGAACCAGAAAAGCGTCGGCAACTGAATCATGCCCGTTGTTCGCGAACCCAGTTGCGTTTGGATCGCGCCAAGAAAATGACTCGCTGGTGTTAATCCGTGTTCGCCCACCAATGGAACGAGCTGCTGAGCGGCAACGAGAAACGCAACCGCATAAACGAAACCCAGCAGTCTTAGAATGACGAAACGCGTCAGCCAATAGGAATTTCCACCTGCGAAAAGTTTCTGGAATGCATCGCGCCAGTTCACTTAGAAACGTCCAATAAATCGGCAATCGGCAATCTGCAATCGACGATTGAAAAATGCCAGGGGGGAGAATTGAACTCCCGACCAACCCCGAATGCTTTCGGGGCTGCTCTACTGTTGCAAGTGATAGATTGCTAGCTTCGGATTCTTCTTTCGCTTTAGCGCACTTTCAATCCTTCGCGCCTCAAGTAGCGTCGGGACCTCTTTCTTGGCGATAATCTCAAGCTTCTCCCCAAGGCGCTTGGTCGTCGCGGTGTGCCCACGCAAATGCTGGGCATAGCGAGCGTCAAGATCAATAGCTGAACCAATGTAATGTCGACCAGAAGATCCGCGCAGGATGTAAATCCAAGGCACATAAAAGAGACTGCCAGGGGGGAGAATTGAACTCCCGACCAAGGGCTTATGAGTCCCCTGCTCTACCGCTGAGCTACCCTGGCGCTAATTTTTCGCTCAATTATAATAAACAACTCCGCACCGACCAACCCCGAATGCTTTCGGGGCTGCTCTACCCCGACATCCGTCGGGCAGGCCGCTGAGCTACCCTGGCGGTGCGGCGAAAAAATTCAATGGCACGTCGCGACATGTCAACGAAACTTGAACTTACTGTTTCGCCTTCGGAAGGTACGCTGCCAAATCTTTTTCACGGCAGCGAAGCGCGGCCATGAAACATACTCCGTTATGCTCCGTGACAGCCCCAACCCAGCCTTCCTGATGAACATAGCGCCACCCGGGAAACCGCAACACTGCCCCCGATTTGATGTCCCTCTCCGCTGGAAAAAGAAAGAACTGCATGCGTTTTTCGGACACCCAGATTTGGGCGACGCGTTGTGACTGGTCGTCCTCGAAAACACGGCAGCCAATCGTGTGAAAATCGGCAAACTCCGGGGGCACGTCGTAATGTTCCAGCCCGTGTTTCATAAAAAATAAATCGCTCAGAGTCCCCGCATCAGCGTTCACCGGATCGAGAAGGACCGATCGGGTTGAGCCGGCGATCGTCAACAATTTCCGCGCGGTCGCCGAACCCGGAAAATCATTCAGGCGCGCAATAAACTGAAAGACGAGCACCCCGGCGATTACGACAAAAGCGATCCCGACCGCGAGGACGGCTGGGTTACGCACGGTTTTTTTCCATGTCCATTTGGAAGGCGAGAAGAGGTCTTTACTGGAGAACCATTCGGCAGTCGCCGGCGGGATGGGAATGACACGAACCAATGCGCTCACCGCGCGATCGAAGCTTTGTTGATTCGCAAATCCGTTCGAATCGCTCGCACCGAGGACGGCTGAGCGCATGGAACGGTCCCGGATGCGCTCCTCGCCGATCGGCGCGCAATTCAGGAGAGCTCGCTTGCGACGCGACAACCGCGGCGTTTTCATACGTGCGTCTTTTCAGGAAGCATGGCATCCAACCAGGCTTGAAATTGTCGCCGTCCCAGCGCCAGTAAATGCGAAAGCTCGCTCAGCTTTAGTTCCGCCAGCTCGAGAATTTCGCTGTAATCGAACTCATCCAGATAAAAAAGGGCAAGCGCAGTCCTCTGCGGATCTGGCGCACCGGAAATCCAAATGGCCAGTTGCGTAGGCTCGAGCTGTGCGATTTGTGACGGAGTCGCTGAAGTTATGTCGCGCTCCTCCAGCTGAAGAGGCTCGGCTTGCAAGTCGGTTTCGCTTGCTTCCAAACAACGCCAGCGCGCGTCGCGGAAAAGCCAAAATGGCTGGTTTGGCAGTTCCCCATGAGCTGCGCGCAGAGCCGCTTCACGCAAGGTTGTCTCAAAAACTTCCTGTGCTTTGCGCGAGTCGCCCAGCATCAAGAAACAAAAGCGATAAAGCTGCGGTAAATTTTGTTTCGGAGCGGCCACTCTGATTTTTCAAAGCCCGAACGTTACGTGCCTCGACCCAATCGACAAGGGAGGATTCTACTTCTTCGTTGCGGTGAGGGCGAACTGTGCATGTTTAGTGCCATCCGCGCGGCACGTCGCACTCGCCTTCGCAGCGCTGCGGCGTGGCAGGCAGCGCGGCGGCTATGGTCTCTCCAAACGGCGTGCCACTTCCTGGGCGTTCTCTCGACTGTTGAAAGCGGAAACACGGAAATATCCTTCGCCTTGGGCGCCAAAGCCCGCGCCGGGCGTGATAACCACGTTTATGTCGCGCAGCATGCGATCGAACATTTGCCAGCTTGTCAGGCCATCGGGCGTTTTCACCCAAACGTAAGGCGCGTTTACGCCGCCAAAAACCGTCATGTCGGCTTTGGCCACGGCTTCGCGCAGAATTTTTGCGTTGCCAATGTAATGATCGATCAACGCGCGAATCTGCTGCCGTCCTTCCGGAGTATAAAGGGCCGCCGCGCCACGCTGCACCGGATAACTCACGCTGTTCGCCTTGGTACTCCAGCGCCGATGCCAAAGGGGATGCAGTGGTATTTTTTTTCCTGACTCCGTCCGCGCAAGCAACGATTTCGGCATGACTGTAAACCCGCAGCGCACGCCGGTGAAACCGCCGTTCTTGGAAAAACTGCGTAATTCGACCGCGCATTCTCGCGCTCCCGGCATTTCGAAAATCGAGCGCGGAATATTTGGCTCGGAAATATACGCTTCATAAGCAGCGTCATAAAGCAGCAGCGCCTCGTGTTCCAGCGCATAGTCAACCCAATGTGAAAGTTGTTCGAGAGATGCAACCGCTCCGGTGGGGTTGTTCGGAAAACAAAGATAAACCAGATCGACATGTTCCGCCGGCGGTTCGGGAACAAATCCGTTCTCAAGAGTGCACGGCAAATAAAGAAGACCTTCGTAGCTGCCGTCTGGCTTCGCCGCGCCGCTATGGCCCGCCATCACATTGGTATCGACATAGACCGGATAGACCGGGTCTGGCACTGCGACTTTGTTTTGGTCGCCAAGAATATCGAGGATATACCCGCAATCGGATTTCGATCCGTCCGAGACAAAAATCTCATCGTCGGCGATCTCGATGTTGCGGTCGCGATAATCGTATTGAGCGATTTTCGATCTTAGAAATTCGTAGCCTTGCTCGGGACCGTAGCCGCGGAAGGTTTCACGTTTCCCGAGTTCATCTACCGCCTGCTGCATCGCGTCGATCGCCGCGGGTGGGAGCGGCTCCGTGACATCCCCGATTCCGCAGCGAATCAAACGTTTGCTCGCTTCGGGATTCGCTTCGCAAAACTCGCGGACTCGGCGCGCAACTTCCGGAAACAGATATCCAGCCTGAAGCTTGAGATAATTTTCGTTTAGATACGCCATTTCTTCTGCGATCGCCGAACCGTACAAGGTTAGCGGCGGTCACAGACCGCCGCTACAGTGAGAATTCGCTGGCCCGAATCAGTAATTCTTTCCGACCGCGTCCCAGTTCACGACATTCCACCAAGCCTTGAGGTAATCAGGCCGGCGGTTCTGGTACTTGAGATAGTAAGCGTGCTCCCAAACATCGACCCCAAGGATCGGTGTGTTTCCATCCATGAGCGGACTGTCCTGATTTGGGGTGGAAATCACTTCAAGCTTCCCACTCTTGTTTTTTATGAGCCACGCCCAGCCGCTGCCGAAACGGCCGACCCCGGCGGCCGCAAGTTTCTCCTTGAAATCATCAAAGCTGCCAAAAGTGGATTTGATGTCATCGGCCAGTTTGCCTTTCGGCTCGCCGCCCGCGTTTGGCTCCATGATTTTCCAGAAGAAGGAGTGATTGGCATGGCCACCGCCGTTGTTTCGCACGACTGTGCGAATATCTTCCGGAACAGCACTTAAATCGCTGATCAAATCCTCGACCGATTTCTTTTCCAAATCGGCCTTGCCTTTGATCGCCTTGTTAACGTTGTCTATGTAAGCTTGGTGATGCTTGGTATGATGGATTTCCATCGTGCGCGCGTCGATGTGCGGCTCCAGAGCATCGTAGGCGTAGGGTAATTTTGGTAATTCGTAAGCCATAATAAATCACAGTAGGCCACGAACAATTGCGGTCAATCGCGATGGGGATCTTAGGCCGGAGTAATGGAGTAAAGCGACAGAAATCACTGCCCCACTACTCCACTCTTATGCGCGGCCATCGCAGCGATAAAAACTCGGACGATGTCCGAGGCCGCTGCGATAATTCACGTAGGTCGCCAGAGCCAGGAGCGGAAAATTCTGGCGGTACATGTCGTATTTCAAATAAAAGACGCGTGGAAACCCGGTGCCGGTAATTTGCTCTTCATCCCATGAGCCGTCCTGTTTTTGCGAGCTGAGCAAGAAACGCAAGCCCCGCTGAATACTCGGCCGATCGAGATCGCCGCACGCACAGATGGCCATCACTGCCCATGCTGTTTGCGATGCTGTGCTCTCGCCGATGCCTTTGGTCGCCGGGTTGTCGTAGGTCTCACATGTCTCGCCCCAGCCTCCATCGCTATTCTGACAGCTCTCGAGCCAATCGCGTCCGCGCAAGATCCAGTCCTGCGTCATGTCCTGGCCGATCGCGCGCAAGCCGCGTAACACTTGCCACGTGCCATAGATGTAATTGACGCCCCAACGCCCGTACCAGGAACCGTCGTCGTCTTGCGTGTCGATCAAATAACGGATGGCGTCGCGCACGCACTGCGCTTTGGCATCGAAACCAATGTAACCGAACAATTCCAGCGTGCGCGCGGTCAGGTCACTGCAGGTTGGATCGAGAATCGCATTGTGATCGGCAAAGGGCATATCTTCCAGCCACGGCGTTGTCACATTCTTGTCAAACGCTCCCCAACCACCATCGCGACATTGGAAACTCAGCTGCCAACCAAGCGCGCGACGAAACAGCTCGTTAAGCGATTGTGGATCGTTCGGCCGGACCAGCCGCAATGCCATCAGCACCATCGCTGTGTCATCTGTATCGGGGTAATAAATGTTGTTATACTCGAACGCCCACCCGCTGGCTTCCGGATGTGAATTGTTTTCCGCCCAATCACCGCGAATACGCACTTCCTTGTTAACCAGCCAGTCGGCGGCCTTTTGCAGTGCGGGATGCTCCGGGGAAACGCCGGATTCCGCCAGTGAGATGATATTGATCGCAGTGTCCCAAATCGGCGACAGACACGGTTGTATACGAAAATCCTCGGGGTCATCGACAAAGAGCCCGGCGAAATCCTTTTCCGCCTTTGCATAAACGGGATTTGTTTTTGAGTAACCAAGCGCGCGCAACGCGATCAAAGAGTTCAGCATCGCCGGATACACCGCCGCGAGCCCGTCGCTCCCCTCGCCAATCCGTTCGACCATCCACCGCTCCGCTTTTTCAAGCGCGCGCCGGCGCAGCGGTCGAAACCCAAGCGGATGAAGGAATTTGAGAACGTCTTCGACTCGCAGAAAGAAATTGCGCCAGGTCCAGAAGCGTTCGCTGCGGGGCAGCCGCAAATCGCTTTGCTCGGTGCCGATGGGATAGAGCTCGTGCAATTGCTTTTCGCCAGGCAATACGCGAGTCGGTTTGAAATGATTGATGATAGCCAGCGGCATAAGCATGGCCCGGCTCCACGAGGACATTTTGTAAATGTGAAACGGCGCCCAGCTCGGCAGAAGCGCCATTTCCGCAGGGATCGTCGGCAAATACTTCCATGGAAATTGTCCCAGGAGCGCAAGATAAAGCTTGCTGAACGTGTTCATCTGAGGAATTCCGCCGAGGCGCATGATGTTCGCGCGTGCTTCGTGCATGAACGGCGCATCCGCCGAGCAGCCAGCGAGTTTCAATGCGAAATATGCCTTCACGGACGCGTTAATCTCGCTCGGGCCGCCGTGATAAATATTCCAGCCGCCGTCCAAGAGTTGCCGTTTCAAAATGTGCTGAATGCAACGCCGCTGCAATTGCCCATCGACTTCGCCGCACCAGTGCATGAAAAGGACGTAATCGGAGCACAGTGTGCTATCAACGATCAGCTCGCCGCACCAATGCCCGTCCTCTTTCTGTTGGCGAAGAAGATTCTCCTGGGCGCGGTTGATCGCTCGTGAGATTTCGGCGTCGCTGGCGGAATATGACTGCGCAAGATCGGGCCGTGCGCTTGGCAAAGAAATTACGTCAGCGGACCGGTTCATGATTTCGATCTTGGACCTGTCGATCCATTAACTGCTCGAAGTTATGATGCCTGCGCTGAAGCCTCGGCATTCTTTCCAGTGAGATGTCCGTTTCCGGAACTCACGCCGTTATACGCGAGAACTTCGTTGCCACGGCCGGTCGGTTTCGGTTTCGGCCCAAAATTAAATTTGACCGTTTTCCACGTGTCGCCGCGCTGGGATTGCAGACCCAAAGTTGCCGTCGGCTCGTAACCGCAATGCACCATGCAGTTCTCGCAACGACTGTCGCGCGCTACGCCATTCACGACGCCGTACCGGTCCCACTCGGTTTTTTCGAGAAGTTCCCCGTAGGTCGAGTAGTGCCCGTCGGTTATGAGATAGCAGGGACCCTTCCAGCCGCGAATGTTTCGGGTCGGAATTGCCCAGGCTGAACAGGTCAAATCGCGCTTGCCGCCGAGAAATTCAAAATAAACCGGCGTCCCAAAGAATGTGTATCGATTCATCCATTCCTCGATTTTTTGGAACTTCTGAATCGTCATTGCGCGGGTGAGAAAGAAATTCTCCGGACGCAAATTGAGCCGCTTGACCATGTCTTTCTTGGCGGCGTCGTACTCGTATCCGGGAGTAATGGTGTGGCCATCCACGCCGAGATCGGAAAGGTAATCAAACATCTGCTCGATCTCCTCCATGTCGGTTTCCTTGTAAATCGTCGTGTTCGTCGCGACCTGGTAGCCGAGCAACTTGGCCATTTTGATCGCAAGGATGCACTCTTTGAAAACGCCCTCGCGCTCCACGATCAGATCATGCGTGCGCTCAAGCCCGTCGAGGTGGACGTTCCAGTACATCCAGCCTGACGGTCCGATCGTCGACTTGTCCGCATCCTTTGGGCCTTTCCGAATGTCCGCCGCATCTTTCTCGGTGATCAAACCCGCACTGAGCAATACCGCAATTTTTGCTTCGACAAACTCCGGCTGAATCGACAATTGCGACGCAAGCCATTCGCGCATTTTCTTGCGCATGAACATGGCGTTTGTGCAGATGTAAACGATCCGCTTTTGCTCGAGCAATCCTTTCACCAGCGCTTCGATATGCGGGTAAATCAGCGGTTCGCCGCCGCAGATCGAGATCATGGGCGCATCGCACTCTTGCGCCGCTCCAAGGCAATCCTCCAGGCTCATCATATCCTTCAGCGAGGTGGAGTATTCGCGAATCCGCCCACAGCCGGTGCAGGTCAGGTTGCAAGTATGCAACGGTTCGAGTTGAAGCACCGTGGCGAACTTCTTCGTGCCACGCAACTTATGCCCGATCATGTAGGCCGCGATTTTCGCCGTGAGCGGGAGTGGAAATCTCATAAAAGCGAGGATAGTAACAAGACCCGCTGGCGTGTCAACCGGCCGCCTGAGGAAGAAACGCGGAGCCTCTTAGCTTGGAAATCCGGGAAATCTTGCCCAACATTGCCCGTCACGCAACGGTTCAAATAATTTCGTTTCTGGCCCGGATCGTGTCCGTATATATCGGCAATCGGATCAGCCGGTTCCCTGCCAGCCACGCCGAATCAAACTGACGGCGATCGCGGCAAGAAGGAGCGCGACTATTTTCGACACGCCGCGCAATCCCTGTTGACCTATCCAGCGGGTGAAAAGGTCGGCATTCCAGAACGCGATCGCGACCAGCGCGAGATTTAACACGAGCGAGACCAGGGTAAACACCAGGCCAACCGTATCGACCAAAATAAGCAGCGCAGTCAGGAGCGCTGGCCCGGCGATTAGAGGCATCCCGAGCGGAACAACGCCAAATTCGTTGCCGCCTCCGCGATCCTGTGGCCCAAGACTGAGCAATTCGCGGCCTGCTAGCCCAAGCAGAATAAGACCGCCCGCGACTTGAAAATCCGCTACCGTGATCCCAAGCGCAGCGAAGATGACTTTTCCAAGAAAGATAAAACCGATCGCGATGCCAAGGGCCGTTAAAATTCCCAGGAGCGCCTGCCGCTTTCGCTGTTCACTCGAAGCGCTCGTGCCAAGGCCTAAAAAAATCGCAACGAGCCCAATCGGATCGATCGCAACAAAGACTGGAATAAAGGCGAGGAAGAATTTCTCGATCATTATGGCGCGAGCATCCCGGCTACCGGTTCTCGCCACAGATGAACACAGATGGAACACGGATTCATCAAAATTCCTTCGCCCATCTGCGAAAATCTGTGTAAATCTCTGGCCTCTTCTTTAAAGTCCCGATCTCACACTCTATGAAATCCACGTTTCTTTGCCTGCCAGTAATTCTTGCCGCTTTGAATTCAAATCTTTCCGCTGCCGAACTAAAATCCGTTGATGATTTTCGCGATGCGGCGGCGAAGGCAAACGCGATCCTAACAATTCCCGACTGGGAACAAACACCGGAAGCGGTCGAGGCTTCGATGAAAGAAGCCATCGCCAAAGCGAACACCGCGCTCGACCAGATCGGCACGCAGGACTTGGGCAAAGTTACGTTCAAAAGGACCGTCGTCGCACTCGATGATCTCACCTACCAGGCCGGACTTGCGGCGAACAAAGCAACGCTCATCAAAGAGACAAACACGAATCCCGCGATGCGCAGCGCAGCCGAGGACGCGGTCAAGGCATTTCAAGACTGGGCGGTTGGAATTGATTATCGCGAGGACGTTTACAAAGCCATCAAAGCTTTCGCCGATACGCATCCGAAGCTCTCGGGCGAAGGCGCGAAACTGCTCAAGGAAACATTGCGTGATTACCGGCGCGCTGGCCTGGACCTGCCGCCCGATCAACGGAAAGAAGTCGAACAGCTCCGCAAGGAATTGTCCAAACTCGGGACCGATTTCGACACAAACATCGTTAAGGCAAGTGCGCCTGTGATTTTCACGAAGGCCGAGCTCGATGGCCTACCGGAGAGCTTCTTCGCCTCGCCCGGAATTAAGACTGGAGACGACGCTTACACGGTAATGGCAAACGTTACCTGGCAATTCAATACGGTGGAGGAAAACGCGAAGAGTGAGGCAACGCGCAAAAGACTTTACCTCATTCGCGAAACTCTCGCGAAAGACTCAAACGTCCCCGTTCTCAATCAAATGCTGGCGCTCCGGAACAAGATTGCGCTGCGCCTGGGTTACAAATCATGGGACGACTTCCAAACCGAGGTCAAAATGGCCAAGACCGGCGCGAACGCGAAGAATTACATCAGCGACCTCGTCACCGGAATCCAGCCAAAGTTCGACAGCGAAGTGGCTGAATTACAAAAACTAAAAGCCGCTGACACGAACGATCCGAACGCCAAAATCGACGTATGGGACTGGCGCTACTACAACAACCAGCGGAACAAACAAAAATACGATGTCGATAAGGAAGCGCTGCGGGCCTATTTCCCCTTCCAAAAAGTGCTCGATGGGATGTTCAACATCTATCAGAACATTTTCGGCCTGAAGTTCGAAAAGATCGCTGTGCCTTACAAATGGATCGATGACCTCCAGCTTTATCTGGTGACTGATTCTGGCACCGGCGAGCCGCTCGGGATGTTTTATCTCGACATGTTTCCGCGCGAAGGAAAATTCAACCACTTCGCCCAGTTCGACATTATCAGCGGAAAATTGTTACCGGATGGAAAATACCAGCAGCCAACGGTCGCCTTGCTCTGCAATTTTCCGCCCGCGACTGCGGACAAGCCTTCTTTGCTGACACATAGCGACGCGGAAACGTTGTTCCACGAATTTGGTCACGCTCTGCATTCGATTGTCACGCGCGCGAAGTACGGGCGCTTTGCAGGAACCCACGTGCCAGGTGATTTCGTCGAAGCGCCCTCGCAAATGCTGCAAAACTGGATCTGGGACAAGAAAGTGCTCGACACGTTTGCTGCCGATTACCGGGATCCGTCGAAAAAGATTCCAGCAGAGATAATTAAGAAAATGAATGACGCCAAGTTGGCCAACGCCGGTGTCTTTTACCGGCGCCAGTTCGCGTTTGCGTCGCTCGATCTCGCTCTACACGATCAACACGGCGAAGATGCGCCTTACAATTGCGTGGCAATATCGAATCCGATTCTGGAAAAAGTTTTTCTCCCAATCGATCCGAGCACGACATTCGTTTCGTACTTTGGCCATTTAAACGGTTACGATGCCGGTTACTACGGTTACGCCTGGGCCGACGCGATTGCAGCCGATATGGCGACCGTGTTTGAAAAGGCCAAGGATGGATACCTCGATAAGCAAGCTGGTTTGAAATTGCGTCGCGAAATTTACGAGCCGGGCGACTCGCGTGACGTCAATGTCTCCATCGAGAAGTTTCTTGGCCGGAAACAATCGGTCCAACCATTCTTGAAGAAAATCGGTATCGGCCCACAAGACAAAAAGAAAGCGCCCGCCGGGCCATCGCAGGAAAGCAGATAGCAGAATTTCGCTACAGATGAACACAGATGAAAACACATC
>WNFV01000620.1_pt1 | contig 68496 bp, 65 predicted proteins | sample 5400101 | NCBI WGS metagenome assembly WNFV01 (sample SAMN13153361, study PRJNA577476) | soil metagenome | isolation source: 115 cm soil or saprolite under grassland replicate 1 | place: USA:California | collected 2016-06-15
CGACCACCGCCGCCGCAGCGCGCGGCAGCTGCGGGCCCTGCTGCGGCTGGGACCGCCGCCACCGCTGCCGCCGGTCGGCGCTGAGCACATCGACCTGGTGCGGGCCCTGCGCAAGCTTCCCCTGGCCCAGCGGGAGGTGCTGGTCCTGCATTACGCCGCCGAGCTGGCGGTGGAGCGGGTCGCCGCCGAGCTGGGCCTGCCGGTCGGCACCGTGAAGAGCCGGCTCGCGCGTGGCCGTGCGGCGCTCGCCCGCCACCTGGGAGCCGGCGTCGCAGCGCGAGACGAGGAGGCTACCAGTGCGTGACGAGGAGCTGCGCTCGCGCCTGCAGGCCCTCGCCGTAGCCGGCCAGGCGGCCGCGGAGCCGGCGACCGCCGCTGCGGTCCGCCGCCGCGGCCGCCGGAAGGTCCAGGGCGGGGTGGTGATGGTCCTTGTGGGCCTGCTGGTGGCAGGCGGGGGCGTGCAGCTGCTGTCCGGGGCGGGCCACCGGCGCAGCATCGGCCCAGTCCCTCCGGTGGCGCCGCCCGCCGGCCGGTCCGCTGGCCCGCCGGCCGCCGTCGCGCCGAACACGTTCGTGGGCCAGGTCGGCGATGGCCCCACCAGACACACCGTGATCATCGACGCGAGGACCGGCAGGATCGTGCGCCAGGTGCCCGGCTCGGACCGCCAGTCGGACCTGGCCGCCGACGCGGTGGTCGGCCCCGACCTGCGGACCATGTACCTCCCCACCACCAGCCCCGGCTCGACCGCCACATGCGACCCCAGCTGGACCCAGGTCGACCTGGCCACCGGGGCGCGGCAGCCCGCCTTCGGCGGACTGACCGGCGTCGGGCAGTTCAGCCTGAGCGCCGATGGCCGGTCGCTTGCGTATGTCCACACGACCCCGGGTGGGACCACCGGGATCGGGATCCCAGTTATACCGCGTTGCCGCACGGAGCTGGTCGTGCGTGAGCTGGCAAGCGGGCGGCAGCGGGTGTGGACGATCCCGCCTGGCGTGTCCGTGCATGACCTGCAGTTGAGCCCCGACTCGACGCAGCTCGTCTATGTCCTCCGCCACGAATCCCAGGAATCCAACGGGCTGCCGCCATCGCTGCACGTGCTCCCGCTCACCGGCACCACCTCGGTCACCCAGGGCCATGACCTACCGGCGGTCGGTGACTGCCCCCCGCAGATGCCGCCGCGATTCCTGGGCGGCGGCCGGCGACTGCTGGCCATCGGGGGGCGCGGCTGCGACACCGGCCCCCTCAACTACCTCCTGGTCGACTATGACCTGGGGACCGGCCGGGTGGTGTCCAGCGTGCCGCTCGGCCTGCCGGGCGAGATCTTCAGCATCGACGTGGACCGCTCGGGCCAGCACGTCATCATCGCCGCCGCCGGCAAGCCCAACGACCAGCGGCCGGCGACCGTCTACGTGCTGCGCAACGGCCGCCCGCAGCGCGTGCCGTTCTCAGGCGACTGCTGGCAGGCGGACTGGTAGCCACCCGGCCCGCGGCCACACGGTGCCTCGGCAGCCTCGTGCGCGTCGGCGGCGGACCCGCCGTGTGGCAGGGTCGGGCCCTCCCGGCCATCGCGGGAGCCCCTGTGGCTGCTCAGCGCGCGCTTCACGGTCGAGGCCCGCCTGCACACCAAGGACGGTACCGTCGAGCTGGACGGCGTCCACCCACGCTTCAAGGCCGCTGTCGAGCGCTCGCCCTCCTTTGCGACGTCAGCGCCAGGTCACCACCAGACCACCGTCTGACTCGGCGACGTCGGTACCGAGGGCCGCGCATGCCCGGCGGAAGCGCCGCCGCACCCAGGCGGCATCCTGGCCGGTGGCCAGGGTCGTGCGGCAGTAGCCGAGGTGGAGCGGGACCGCCTCGAGCCGGACCGGGCCGCGGTCGTCGAGGGTGACCAGGAACAGCAGCCCGAGGTCGTTGCGGAGCCGGGAGTCGACCGCGTAGTCGTCGAGGAAGTCGCCGAGGTCGTAGAGCACCCGCCCGGCCACCCCGTGGAACACGTGCGCGGAGTGGCCGGCGACCAGCGCCGCGCCCGCCTCGACCAGGCCTGCGGCGGCGCTGCGGACGTACGGCAGGGGCTCCCGGGTCATGTTCGGGCCCCAGTGCGGGGTGACCAGGACCGCGTCGGCACCTGCGCCGGCGTCCCGGACCGCGTCCGCCAGCCACCCGGGCACGCCGCTCGCGAGGTCCGCCCAGGCCACGCCGGGCCGTCCCGGCCCGGCGGCGAAGTCGGCCGGATGGTCGGTGACGCCGAGCACGGCAAGGCGGAACCCACCCGCCTGAAGCACCGCCGGACGCCGGGCCCGGCCCGCGTCCGGCCCGGCACCGACCGCCGCGATGCCCGCCCGGCCGAGGTGGTCGAGCGTGTCGAGCAGCGCCGGCGTGCCGAAGTCGAGCGCGTGGTTGTTGGCCAGCGTTACGCAGTCCACCCCGAGATGCACGAGCGTCTCCACCGCCCGCGGCGGTGCCCGGAAGAAGAACGGCTTGCCCGGCGCCGGCCAGGGGCTGCCCCGCTCCGACACGCAGCACTCGAGGTTGAGCACGAACAGGTCGGCCGCCCGCGCAATCTCGACCACCTCGGGTGCGACGAGCGCCTCCGGCGGCGTCTCATCCAGGGCCGCCGCGACCTTCCGGCCGAGCATGGTGTCCCCGGCCAGAGCCAGGAGCAAGCCGTACCTCCCCGTCGCGAGCGGCTCCACCGCCGGTGGAGTCCCAGACAACTCGCATCCTATGCGGCTGGAGGCTCCCAGAGGTGGTCGGCACGCCCGAGCAAAGCGGGGGCTGGTGCGTGTCAGCCCGCATGGCCGGCGCCTCGGCGAGCCGCATCGGCCCCGAAGCGCGCCGCAGGGGCCGTCCACGGCCGGCACCGCGCTGTCGCAGCACCGGCCCTCCGGGGTCGGTGAGGATCGCAACGCTTGCCAGGGCGAGGAGTATGGGGGGTGGTGCGACGGAAGGGAGAAGACGATGGAGGTTCAGGACGTCATCGCGCAGGCGCGCGATGTGCTCACCGTCAAGCGGGTGTTCGGCGAGCCGTACGAGAAGAACGGCGTGACGTTCATCCCCGCCGCCCGGGTCGGCGGCGGCGCGGGAGGAGGTGGCGGCGAGGACTCAGAAGGCAAGGGCAAGGGTTCCGGCAGCGGCTTCGGTATGGGCGCCCGCCCGGTCGGGGCGTTCATGATCCGGGAAGGTGAGCTGCGCTGGCGGCCCGCAGTCGACGTCAACCGAATCATCTTCGGGGGCCAGGTCGTCGCCATCGTCGCCCTGCTCACGGTGCGGGCAATCGTGAAGGCTCGGGCCAAGGCAACGGCGTAGCCCAGCGCAACAAGCACTCCCAAGCAGTGGGAGCACTGCCGTCCTGCCCGCAGCCAGGTGGCGCCCAACGCGATCCTCAAACCGGGCCGCCCGCCCGCCAGCCAGTTTTCCGGCACCAAGCCAACAGTGCCAGGACTCATCGAAGCCGGTGAGCGGCGGTTCCGCTGGCTGGCCGGGCCTGCCCGGGCCCTACCTGCCCGGGCGGCGGGGGAACGGCCGGCCGCGGTTGTGCCGGGCGGCCAGGCGGTCGACTTCGGTGCGCAGGGCCTGCTCGGCCAGCTCGGCCATGGTCATCCGGCCGGTGCCGGACGACAGGTGGGCGGCGGCGTCGCGGACGGCGTCGAGGACCTCTGGCGGCAGGGAGAAGCTGGCCCGGACCCGGGCCGGGCGGGTGGCCGGTGCGGGCGGGCCGGGGAGCAGGTCGTCGAGCGCGTCGAAGAAGGCGGTCCCCCCGGCGCCGGTCCTGGCACCGTCGTCGGCCGGGCCGGACCAGTCGAGGCCGGACCAGTCCAGGCCGGGCGGCTCGGGCCCCGACCCGGGCCCGGGCAGCAGGTCGTCGAGCGCGTTGTACCGGCCCATCCGCTTCGGCCTGGTGCTCCGCTTGGGTGGGCCGGGCGCGGCGTGGGCGGACCGTTCGGCGCCGGGCCGCGCAGCCGGCGGCCCGGGCAGCAGCTCGTCAAGCGCGTTGTGCGCGCCCATCCGCTTGCGCCTGACCATGCGCAGCGCTCCTTGCGTCGAACTCGGCCGCGGCCGTGCGGTAGTCGGCTGCCGCGGCGCTGCCGGGGGCGTACACGGTGACCGGCTGCCGGTGGCCGGGCGCCTCGGCCACCCGCACGCTGTCGCGGATGCTCGTCTGCATGACGACGTCGCCGAAGCGCTTGCGCAGTGCGTCGACGATCTCCCGGGACAGCGTGGTGCGGTCGACCTGGCAGGGCAGCACGGCCGACAGGCGCAGGCGCCGGTTCAGCCGGACCTTGACGGTGTCGATGGTCTGGGTGAGGGCGACCAGCCCCCCGAGCGGCATGACCCGCGTCTGGACCGGGATCAGCACCTCGTCGCAGGCGGCCAGGGCCGAGTAGGACAGCAGGCCGAGCGCTGGCGGGCAGTCCATGAGGATCACGTCCCAGGCGTCGGGTGGCAGTTCCTCCACCGCCTGGCGCAGGATCATCTCCGCGCCCGCCTGGGTGGCGGCGTTCCGCTCGGCCCGGGTCATCCACGACGAGGAGGGGACCAGGTCCAGGCCCTTGACGTCGGTGGGGCGGACCGCGCCCTCCAAGGGCGCGCCGTTCTCGAAGACCTCGTAGAGGGCCCGGGCGTCGACCGTGCCGAGCCAGGTGCTGGCGTTGGCCTGCGGGTCCAGGTCGACGACGAGCACGCGACGGCCGAGCTCGGCCAGGGCTGCGCCGAGGTTCACCACCGTGGTCGTCTTCCCGACGCCGCCCTTCTGGTTCGCGACGGCAACTCGTCGCACGGGCCCACCACCTGTCGAGAGGCTTCCTACGGACCGGCAGCCTACAACACGACGATGCCGTCGCGTGCCCGAAACCCGGGTCCTGCCGGTGCCGGCCATGGACGGCGCCGCCCACGGGCCAGCCGGAGCCTGACCGCCGGCCCGCGCGACGGGCGGGCCGTCCGGTCGTCGCCGCCTGGCACGGCGCCCCTCACGGGCGGGCCAGCCGGTCGTCGCCGCCTGGCGCGGCGCCCCTCACGGGCGGGCCGTCCGGTCGTCGCCGCCTGGCGCGGCGCCCCTCACGGGCGGGCCGGCCGGGTCTGCTCGTAGGCGCCGGCAACCCCGGCCACCACCGCCTCGAGGGAGTAGCGGGCCCGGCTCGTGTGCCAGCCGGCGTCGCCCATCCGGGCCCGCCCTGCCGGGTCGTTCACGGCCGCGGCCAGCGCGGCGGCCAGCGCCTCCAGGTCGTCGGGCGGCACCAGCCAGCCGGTCCGGCCTGGCTCGACGATGGTGGCCGGGCCGTGGGCGTCCACCGCGACCACCGGCACCCCGCAGGCCATCGCCTCCACCAGCACCTGGCCGAACTGCTCCCGCACCGACGGCAGGACCAGCAGGTCGGCCGCGTTGAGGGCGCCGGGCAGCGCGTCCTGGGGCCGCCAGCCGGCCAGGAACACGTCGGGCACGCCGGCGTCGGCGACCTCGTCGAGCGGGTGCCGGCCCTCCAGCTCGCCGGGGTGTCCGCCGAGCAGCACCAGCGGCGCCCGCACCCGGAACCGCCGCCGGGCCTGCGCGTAGGCGCGGACCAGCAGGCCGACCCGCTTGACGGCGGTGAACCGGCCGACGTAGAGCAGCACCGGCCCGCCTTCCCGGAACGCGTCCAGGTCGGCCTCGGCGTAGTGGACGCTGCCGGGCACCCCGGACGCGTCCCAGCCCTGCGGGTCGTCCACCAGCCAGCGACGCCAGAACGCCACCCGGTCCTCGCCGCGCACCGGCCAGCGGTCGAAGCGGGCCACGTCGACCCCGTTCGGCACGCAGGTCACCCGGGCCGGGTCGACCCCGAGCAGGACCTCGGCCTGCGCGGCGGCGTCGGGGGACTGGACCACGATCTGGTCGCAGACCCCGGCCCACCGCCGCATCCGCTCGACCCAGGCCCGGGCGAAGACCCAGGTGGGCGGCGGGCCGGCCTGGATCTCGTTCAGCATGAGCAGCTCGGTGCCGTGCAGGTGGCCGACGACGGGCACGGCCGGGAACGAACGCGCCGCCGCCTCGTTGGCCGGGGTGAGATGGTGCAGGTGGAGCACGTCGGCGCTGCCGGTGCCTGCCTGGCCGAACGCCTTCTCCCAGGCCGCCACCAGCCGTTCGTAGGCGCCGTCGCCCACCCGCGCGAACACGCGGTCGGGCGCGCCCGGGCGGTCCTCGTAGGAGGGCTGGAACGGCACGTCCCCGTCGAGCGGGTCGGGGAGGGCTGCCGCGTCGGTGTAGTCGACCGGACGGACGTCGGACCCGGCGAAGAAGCCGTTCGCGTGGGTCGTCTCCCCCGGTGCGCCGAGCGACCCGGCGACCAGCGTCACCTCCCAGCCGGCGGCGGGCAGCAGCCGGGCCAGGTGGCGGGCGAGGTAGGCGGAGCCACCCCGTGGGAAGAAGAACAGCGCCATGACCACCCTGCGGGCGGCTGGCTGGCGTGCGGTGCTCATGGACCGGAACCTACCCAAGGCCGGACGCTGGCGTAAAGCCATCGGCGAGAGCGCCGGGCAGGCCTGGGCCCGGCGGCACCCCGGGGCGAGGCGGCCGCCACCCCGGCGGCGGGGCGTACCCTCGCGAGCGCAGCCGTGCCCCCACCGACCGGAAGGAGGTCGCCGGTGCCGCGACCCGAGACAGAGGCTCCCACCGCCGCGTGGCGGTGCCGCTCCAGCTGCCGCCCGGAGGGCCGGGCATGACCGCGCCGCCGCTGTTCACCGGCGTGGGCGTCGCGCTGGTCACCCTGTTCGACGCCATCGGCGAGGTCGACGGCAAGGCCACCGCCGACCACGCCGCCCAGCTCGCCGACCTCGGCATGCGAGCCGTCGTGGTCGCCGGCTCGACCGGCGAGGCCGCCACGCTCACCTTGGACGAGCGCACCGAGCTGCTCACCGAGGTCCGCCGGGCCGTACCGGCCAGGGTCCCGGTGATCGCCGGCACCGGCGCCCCGGCCAGCCGCCAGGCCGTCGCGCTGACCAAGGCGGCCGTCGAGCACGGCGCCGACGCCGTGCTGGTGCTCTCGCCCCCGCGGGTCAGGGACCCGCGCGCCTACTACGAGGCGGTGGCGGGCGCCGCCGCCGGCCGGCCGGTGCTCGCCTACCACTACCCCGAGGCGTCGTTGCCCGGCGTCCCCCTCGACCTGCTGCCCGAGCTGGCCGTGCAGGGCGTCAAGGACTCCTCTGGCGACCCGGAGCGCCTGCTCGCCGAGCTGAACGGGTTCCAGGGCTGGGTCTACGTTGGCTCGTCGGCCCTGCTCGCCTACGCCGGGCCGCTCGGCTGCCAGGGCGCCATCATCGCGCTCGCCAACGCCGTGCCCGAGGTGTGCGTCCGGGCCTTCGCCGGGGACACCAGCGCCCAGCTCGAGCTGGTCGGCAGCCACGTCGCCGCCCGCCGCGACTTCCCCCACGGCCTCAAGGACCTCGTCGCCAGGCGGTTCGGGACCTCCCGGACGGCCCGGCTGGGATGAGGCCGGGCGCCCCCGCCTGGATCCCGCTCAACGACTGCCGGACCGCCGGGAACAGCGCTGGCAGGCGGTAGTGCCGTTTCGCCTTGCGAAGAGCGCGATGCTATAAAGGCGCCCAATTCGCGGTATCCGGACCTCTGGTCCGCAACGCGTGGTCGGTCCGGTTGGGGGGTGTGGCGATGCGGATGGGTGGGCGCGTTGCGCGAGGGCGACGCTCCAGGGGGCGGGCGCTGCCGACCAGCGTGCGGTCGGTCGCGGTCGTCGAGCAGGCGCCGTCGCCGGCGTGCGTGCTCGACCCGCAGGGTTGCGTCGTCACCGCCAACCGTCGGCTGGAGGAGCTCCTCGGGTCGGTCGGCGGCGGGCTGGGTGGCCGGTCGCTCGGGTCGCTCGCCTACCCGCCCGACGTCGAGCTCATCCGCGGCGCGCTGGCGGCGGTGTTCGGCGAGGGCCTCGACCGCCACCTGGTCGATGCGCGCTGCCAGCGGCTCGACAACGAGGAGCTGGTCTGGGCCGCGTGGGACCTGTCGGCCGTCCGCGACGGCCGGGGACGGCCCCGGCTCGCGCTGGCCGTGGCGCGCGACCTGACCCAGGCCATGCGCTCCGAGCACGAGCGCCGGTTCTTCGAGTTCCTGCTCAAGATCATCGGCGAGGCGGGCGACAGTGACGCCATGCTGACCGCAGCGGTGCAGACCATCTGCCACTTCACCAGGTGCGCGATGGGCCAGGCCTGGGTGCCGGTGGACGGCGTCCTGGTGTGCAGCCCCGGGTGGTACGCCGCCGGCTACGGCTTCGACCAGCTCCGCTCGGCCAGCGAGCGGCTCCGCTACCAGTACGGCGCCGGGCTCCCGGGCCAGGTGTGGACGACCGGCCAGCCGTGCCTGCTCCGCGACGCCGACGACCTGGACAGGTTCGACCGGGCCGCAGCGGCGCGCCGGACCGGGGTCGGCGAGGCCGTCGCGGTCCCCATCGAGACCCCGACCGGGCTCGTGGCGGTGCTCGAGTTCTTCGTCGCCTACGAGCGGGGCGGGGAGCCCGGCCGCCTGCAGCGGATCGCCAGGGCGGCCGGCGAGCTCGGCCCGATCATCGAGCGCAGGCGGGCCGAGGAGGCGCTGCGCGCCTCCGAGGAGCGGTTCCGGGGGGTCACGGGCGCGGCCATGGACGCGATCGTGTCGGCCGATGCGGACGGGCGGTTGCAGTCGTGGAACGAGGGTGCCGAGCGGATGTTCGGGTGGGCGGCCGAGGAGGTGCTGGGCCGGCCGTTGACGGTGATCATCCCCGAGCGGCTGCGGGCGCTGCACGAGGAGGGCCTGGCCCGGGTCAGGCAGAGCGGCCGCTCCAAGCTGGCCGGCAGCGTGGTGGAGCTGGTGGCGTTGCACCGGGACGGGCACGAGCTCCCGGTGGAGCTGTCGGTCGGCACCTGGCGGTCGGGCGAGGGCCTGGCGTTCTCCGGGGTGATCCGCGACATCACCGGGCGCAAGCGCGCCGAGGAGACCCTGGCCGCCGCCAGCCGGGAGCTGGAGCGCACCAACGCCGAGCTCGAGACCCTCGTCTACAGCGCCTCGCACGACCTCAAGAGCCCCATGGTCTCCCTGCTCGGCTACCTCGAGTACCTCAAGCTCGACTATGGCGAGGTGCTCGGCGAGGAGGGCAACCGTTACCTCGGCCGCATGACCCACTGCACCCTGTACATGCAGCGGCTCATCCACGACCTGATCGACCTGTCGCGGGTGGGCCGGCTCGCCGTCGACCTCGTCGAGGTCGACCTCGCCGAGCTGGCCCGGACCGTGGTCGAGGAGACCGCCGTGGCCCACCCGGCAGCCAGGTTCCACCTGGGCCGGCTCCCGGTCGTCGTCGGTGACCCGGTCAGCTTCCGCCAGCTCTTCACCAACCTGGTCGAGAACGCCGTCCGCCACGCCGGCCGGCCCGACGTCAACGTGACGGTCGACGCCGCGGCCGGCACGGACGGCGCGCTCGTGCTGTCGGTGCGCGACGACGGCAGGGGCATCCCGCCCGAGCACCGGGAGCGCGTGTTCGGCGTCTTCGAGCGGCTGGACGGGCCCTCCACCAGCGGCGGGACCGGGATGGGGCTGGCCATCTGCCGCAAGATCGTCCAGCTGCTCGGCGGCAGCATCGTCATCCACGGCACCGACGGCAGCGGCGGCACCCACGTGCGGCTGCTGCTGCCCGGCGACCTGGTCGAACGCTGGCCGGAGCCGGGCCGGAGCCTGGCCCTGCACGACCGCGGGGCGCTGGTGTGAGCGGGGCGGGCGCGTCAGACGGGCTGGCGCGGGAGGGTGCGCCGGTGAACACGGCGGACGTGGGGCGTGCGCCCACGCGGGCCCTGCGCGTGCTGTTGGTGGAAGACGACGACGACCACCTGTTCCTGATCCGGCGCTCGCTCAGGGACCTGGCCGGCGTGGCCGTGGCCGTCGACGTCGCCCGCACCGGCGAGCAGGCCCTCGACCGCCTGCGGCGGGGCCGGGTCGACAGCCGGGCCCTGCCCGAGCTCGTGCTGCTCGACCTCAGGATCCCGAGGCTCGACGGGCTCGCGGTCCTGGGCCGCATCCGCGCCGACACCGTCCTGCGCACCCTCCCGGTGGTCGTGCTGACCTCCTCGGAGCGGGACGAGGACCGCGAGCAGGCGCTGCGGCTGGGTGCGACCTGGTATGTGTGCAAGCCCATCGACGGCGCCCGCTTCCGCGCCGAGGTGCAGCAGGTCGCGGCGCGCTGGGCCCGGGCCGGCGGGCCGGCGCTGGCGTAGCGGGGCCGCCTACTCGGGCCTCCAGCTCTTCAACTGACTCGGGGTGGGCGGAGCTTGCCGCGCCGCGCGGCCCGGCGCAGGTCGGCGCGGATCTGGGCGGCCGCGTTGCGGCCCGGGACGCCGGTCACCCCGCCGCCGCCGTGCGTGGCCGAGCTGGCCTGGTAGAGGCCGCGTATGGGGGTGCGGAAGTCGGCGTACCCCGCGGCCGGGCGGACGTGGAAGAGCTGGCTGGCCGACAGCTCGCCGTGGAAGATGTTGCCCCCGACCAGGCCGTACTCGTGCTCCATCTGGTAGGGGCCGATCACCTGCCGGTGCAGGATCGAGCTGCTGAACCCGGGCGCCAGCTCCTCGACGCGGGCCACCACCCGGTCGGCGTGGCGTTCCAGCTCCGAGCCCATGGGCTTGGCCGACCACTCGTGCGGCACCCATTGGGTGAACATCGACACGATGTGGTGGTCCTCTGGACAGAGGGTCCTGTCGAACACCGACGGGATGCAGATGTCGGCGAACGGCTTGGCCGAGGGCCGCCCGGCCACCGCGTCCTGGAAGGCCCCCTCGACGTCGTCGAGGGACTGCGCCAGCACGATCGTGCCGCCGTGGACCTCCGGGTCGAAGCCGGGCTTGGCGGCGAACTCGGGCAGCCGGTCGACCGCGAGGTTGACCTTGACGGTGCCGCTGCGGGTCTTCCAGCGCTCGATGTCGGCGACGAAGTCCGCCGGCAGCTCGTGCCGGTCGAGGTGGCGCAGGAAGGCGATCTTCGGGTGGGTGGTGGTGACCACCAGGCCGGCGCGCAGCTCCTCGCCGCCCTCGAGCACCACCCCGGTGACCCGGCCTTCCCTGGTGGTGATGCGTGCCACCGGGGCGGAGGTGCGGACCTCGGCCCCGAACGCGCGGGCGGCGCCGGCCAGCGCCTGGGTGACCCCGCCCATCCCGCCCTTGGGGAAGCCCCAGCCGCCGAGCTTGCCGCCCACGTCGCCGATGTGATGGTGGGCCATGACGTAGGCGGTGCCCGGGGCGCGCGGCCCGGCCCAGGTGCCGATCACCCCGCTGACGCTCAGCACGCCCTGCAGCTCGGGCGACTCGAAGAAGTCGTCGAGCAGGTCGGCGATGCTCATGGTGAACAACCGGGTCGCGTCGGCCACCCGCCGCTCGTCGAGCGCGCGCAGCCGCCAGGCCAGCCGCGCCTGCCTGGCCAGGTCGCCCGGCCGGCGCGACCCCAGGCGGGGCGGGACCTCCGACAGCAGCGGCCCGAGGACCGCGGCCAGCCCGCCCATCCAGGCGTCCCAGCGCTCCATCGCGTCGGCGTCGGCCGCTGAGAACTTGGAGATCTCTCCCCGGCGCCTGGCCGGGTCGTCGGGGAGCTGCAGGTAGCGCCCGTCCGGGTAGGCCACGAAGTAGGGGCCCTGGGGGTAGACCTCGTAGCCGTGGCTGGCCAGGTCGAGGTCGCGCACGAGGGCGGGCGGCAGCAGGCTGACCACGTAGGAGAGCGACGTCACCCGGTAGCCGGGGCCGAAGGGCTGCTCGGTGACGGCGGCGCCGCCCACCACCTGGCGGGCCTCGCAGACCACGGTCGACAGGCCCGCCCTGGCCAGGTAGGCGGCGGCGACGAGGCCGTTGTGGCCGCCGCCGACGACGATGGCGTCGTACCCGCGCATGCCGCCACCTCCCAGGCCCGTCCGAACCCAGGATCCTACCGGATCGACCTGGTCGGCCGCCGTATCCGTTGACGACGGCACCGACCGAAGCGAGGCCGCATGGCGGGACCACCGACCCTGGAGCTCAACCCCTTCCTGCCCGAGGTCCACGCCGGTCCCTACCCCCTCTACCATCGGCTGCGGGCCGAGGGCCCCGTCACCACAGGGTCCTCCAGGTAGATGGCACAGGCGCTCTTGGGGGGGCATGTGGGGGGAGCGAGCTCCCCCACATGGACAGAGCACTCCGGTCAGATCGCGACCTCGAACCAGACGAGGTGGCCGGTGATGACACTTCTGCTGTCCCAGTCGGCGGCGAGCTCGTCGAACAGCTCCAGGCTGCGGCCGGCGACCGAGTCGATCCGCCGGCCGTCGCGCCTGAGGGGGAAGGGCGCGCCGGCGTCGCGGACCTCGACGTGGAGCAGGCTTGGCCCGAACGCGATGCTCACCTGGAAGGTCCGGTCGGCGTCGCAGGCGGCCGAGTGGAGCAGCGGGTTGGTGATGGCCTCGTCCACGAGCAGCCGGGCCGCCTCGTAGGGCTCCGTGTCGCGCAGCAGGGCGCTGCTCACGAACTGCCGTACGACATGCAGCTCGTCGAGCCGCCCGGTGAACTGTCGGCTTGCGGTCAAAGACGTCCTCCTCCCGTCGGGGGTCGGGCCGTGGAGGCCGCGTCCGGTCTCGCCTACCCAGGCCGGCCGCTTCCGAACCCCAGGAGCGTCCCGTTCCGGCCCGCGTGTCCAGCTATGCGGAACTTTGTCCAGGCACGCGAAACATCGGTCCTGCTCGTGTATCGTAGAAGACCCTCCTACCCCCCCATTGATCCCGATTCACGGCCCCTTGCCAACCTGGAGGATCCTGACGAGGCCAGCGTGAGCGTTCCCAGCGGTAGGGTCGGCGGCACCGCAGCGGTGGCCGGCCGGGCGCAAGCCTGGCGCGCGGCCCCCACCAGGCCGCCCGTGGGAGCTTGGCGGTGACGGGCCGGTCGCTCAGCCGGGACGCGGCCAGGGACCAGCGCCGCTTCCGTCTCGCAGTGCTCGCCTCGCTGGTGTGGGGGGTCACCTTCGCGGTCTGGCTCGGCTTTGAGCTGGGCGGGCCCACGGCCAGCTCGCTGGTGAACGACCTCGGCTTGTTGCTGACCGCGTGGGCGGCCGCGCTGGCATGCTTCCTGGCCGCCCGGCGCGGACCGTCGGGGCTCGGCCGCGCCTGGACGATGTCGATGCGCCGGGCCTGGTGGCTGCTCGGGCTGGGCGCCTTCGCCTGGGGCCTCGGTGACGTCATCTGGACCTGGTACGAGTTCGGCCTCGGGGCCGAGATCCCCTTCCCGTCCTGGGCCGACGTCGTCTACCTCGGCGCCGTGCCGCTGACCGCGGCCGGCGTGCTCGCCTTCCCGACCGCGCCGGTGCTGGCCGCCGCACGCCTGCGCACCCTGCTCGACGGCCTGCTCATCGCCGCCTGCCTGCTCGCTGTGAGCTGGGCGACCCTCGGCGAGGCCGTCTACCTCGCGGCCGACAGCACGACGGCCGAGCGGGTGGTCGGCCTGGCCTACCCCCTGCGCGACATCGTCACCGGGACGATCGCGCTCGCGGTGCTGGCCCGCTCACGCGGCCGCGGCGTGGTCCCGCTGACCTTCATCGCCCTGGCCGTGCTCGCCCTGGCGGTCGCCGACTCGACGTTCCTGTACCTGACCCAGCTCGACCTCTACGGCAACGGCAACGTCCTCGACACCGGCTACGTGGTCGGCTACCTGCTGCTGATGCTGAGCGCGCTGCGGCCCGCCGAGGCCCGGATCAGCCCGGACGTCGACGAGCGGGGCTCGTTCGCCCGCGTCTGCCTGCCCTACGGCGCACTGGCCGCCGCCATCGTCACCATCTGGGTCGTGCATGCCCGCAACGACACCATCGATGCGTTCCTGTTCTGGGACGGCGTGACCGTGATCGCCCTGGTGGTCCTGCGCCAGCTCGTCATGTTCGTGGAGAACCGCCAGCTCAACCACCGCATGGAGCGGACGGTGGAGGAGCTGTCGGAGCGGGAGGCGCAGCTCGGGCTGGCGCTGGCCCGCGGGCAGGCGGCCGCCGAGGGCCTACGCACCGCCGACCAGATGAAGGACACCTTCCTGCGGGCGGTCTCCCACGACCTGCGCAACCCGCTGACCGCGATCCTCGGGGTGGCCCTCACCCTGGAGCGGACCAGGATGGAGCTGCCCCGCGACGAGAGCATGGAGCTGCTCGGCATGCTGGTGGACAAGTCCCACAAGCTCGACCGGCTGCTGACCGACCTGCTCGACCTGAACCGGCTCGAGCAGGACGTGCTCGAGCCCAACCGCTCCCGGACCGACATCGTCGAGCTGGTGCAGCGGGTCGTCCGCGAGGTCGACCAGCTCGAGGGATGGCCCATGTCGGTGGAGGTCGGCGAGCTGGTCGCCGACGTCGACGGGCCCAAGGTCGAGCGCATCGTCGAGAACCTGCTCATCAACACCGTGCGGCACACGCCGGCCGGGACGCCGGTGTGGATCCGGGCCCTCGCGCGCGGGCCCGACCTCGAGCTGGTCGTGGAGGACTCGGGTCCGGGCGTGCCTGCCGAGCTGGCCGGCACCATCTTCGAGCCGTTCCGGCGGGGTGCCCCCGGGGTCGCGCCCGGGGTCGGCATCGGGCTGTCGCTGGTCGCCCGCTTCGCCCAGCTCCACGGCGGCCGGGCCTGGGTCGGGGAGCGTCCGGGGGGCGGCGCCGCGTTCCACGTGCTGCTGCCCAACGCGGTGCCGTGGGCGGGCAAGGCGGCACCGCCGCTCGCCTCGCGGGTGACCCTCCCCCACAGGCCGCAGACGAGCGTCGCCGCCCCGATGCACCGCACCGCCTCAGCGGCCCAGGCGCAGCGCTCGGCCGGCTGAGCAGGTCACCAGAAGTCTTGCCCGTAACCCCTTGCCGGCCATGAGGGAGCGGCGGCTCGGGTACGGCACGCGGTGGCCCTCACCTCCTGGTCAGAGGGTCTCGGTGACCTTCCGCAAGCCCCTGGGGGTGCCCGGGTCGCTGCCGCGCACGGTTCGCGGCGGCCATGCGGGGGAGCGGGCAGCCGCAGCTGTGGCGGGCGCTGGGGGCGCCGGGTCCCGGCGCCCCCAGCCAGGGTCAGGCGCGCCCGTGGGCCTGGCGGCCGCGCCGCGACAGCGCGTCGACGGTGGCGGCCAGCAGCAGCACCGCCCCGGTGACCATGAACTTCTTGTCCGAGGAGACGCCGAGCAGGTCCATGCCGTTGGAGATCGACCCGATCACCAGCGCGCCGAGCAGCGCGGAGTAGGCCGACCCGCGGCCCCCGAACAGGCTCGTGCCGCCGATCACGGCCGCGGCGACGACGTTGAGCAGCAGGTCGCTCGCGCCAGAGGACTGGTTGACCGCGAACAGGCGGGAGGCGGCCAGGATGCCGCCGGCCGCGGCCAGCGTGGACGCCAGCACGAACACCAACAGGCGGACGTTGTTGACCTTGATGCCGGCCCGGTGGGCCGCCTCGGCGTTGCCGCCGACGGCAAGGATGTGCCGGCCGAAGCGCGTCCGCTTGATGAGCTGGTCGAACACCACCACCACGCCGATGAAGATCACGGCGGCCAGCGGCAGCCCTCGGTCGGCCGCCAGCACGGCGGCGGCGGCGAGCAACACCACCGCGATGACGACGATCCGGGTCACGAGCGCGCGCACCGGCGGTGCCGGCAGCCCCGCTGCGACACGCGTGCGCCGCTCCAGCAGCTTGGCCCCGGCATAGGCGACGATCGCGAAGACCGCCAGGAGCCAGGCGTACCGCGGGATGAAGAAGGTGTTGGTCAGCCCGGTGATCGCCTTGTCGGTGAGGTTCACCGTGCCGGTCTCGCCGAGCACGAACAGCAGCGCGCCCTGCCAGGCGAGCAGTCCGGCCAGGGTGACCACGAACGCCGGGATGCGGAAGCGCGTGACCCAGAACCCCTGGACCAGGCCGATGGCGGCGCCCGCGGCGAGCCCGGCCAGGATGGCCAGCGGTCCGGACACGCCTTGCTTGACACTGAGGACGGCCACGACCGCGGCGGCCAGGCCGCTGACCGCCCCGACCGACAGGTCGATCTCGCCCAGCAGCAGCACCAGCACCATGCCGACCGCGATGGTGCCCAGCGCGGTGATCTGCAGGACCAGGTTGGTGAGGTTGCCCGGGGTGAGGAAGTTGGGGTTGGCGATCTGGAAGATCGCCCAGATGATCGCGATGCCGATGATCACCGGGAGGGTGCCGAGCTCCCCCTGGGCCACCCGCCGGCGGAACCCGGCCCAGGCGCCGGCCAGGCCGGGCTGGTCGGAGATGAGCCTGGGGTCGAGGTCGCTGACGGTCATTCCTCGCTCACCTCCAGGGACGCCTTCTCGTCGCCCGCCTTGGCCCCGGTGATGGCCGAGACGACCTCGTCGGAGTTGGTCGTGCCTGCGTCGAAGGCGGCCACGTGCTTGCCCAGGCGCAGCACCTCGATGCGGTCGGCGACCTGGAACACGTCGCCCAGGTTGTGGCTGATCACCACGACCGCCAGGCCCTGGTCGCGCAGGCGCCGGATGAGGTTGAGGACCTGGGCGGTCTGGGCGACGCCCAGGGCGGCGGTCGGCTCGTCGAGCAGGACCATCCTCGGCTCGCCGAGCATCGAGCGGGCGATCGCGACCGACTGGCGCTGGCCGCCCGACAGCGAGGCGACCTGGGTGCGGACGCTCGGGAGGCGCACGGCCAGGCGCCTGAGCACCGTCGAGGTCTCGCGCTCCATCGCGGTCTCGTTCAGCAGCCGGCTCCCGCCCACCTCCTCCCGGCCCAGGTAGAGGTTGGCGACCACGTCGAGGTTGTCGCACAGCGCGAGGTCCTGGTAGACGGTGGCGATCCCCAGGGCGGTGGCCGACTGGGGCCCGCTGAGGTGGACCGGCTCGCCGTCGAACCGGTACTCGCCCTCGTCGTAGGTGTTGATGCCCGAGATGGTCTTGATGAGGGTCGACTTGCCGGCCCCGTTGTCACCGACGAGCGCGGTGACCTGGCCGGCGTGGGCTGCGAAGTCGACGGCGCTGAGCGCCTGCACGGCGCCGAAGCGCTTGCTCACACCGCGCAGCTCGAGAAGTGGCGTGCTGGTGGCCACCGCGCCTCCTTCGGGAATGGGGCGGAGAGGGGTGCCCGGTGGGCGGCGGGCCGGCGGGCCCGCCGCCCACCGGGGCGGTCAGGAGCCGATCCCGGCGGCCGTGCAGGCCGAGGCGGCCGGGCCGGCGCAGATGTCGGTCGCCTTCAGGAAGTTGTCGGCGATGATGGTGTCCTTGACGTTGTCCTTGGTCACCGGGACCGGGTCGAGCAGGATCGACGGGACGTCCTTCTGGCCGTTGGGGACGGTGGCCTTGGCCAGCGCGGCGGCCTCGGCGGTCTTGCCGTTGACCAGGTTGACCGCCAGCTCGGCGGCCTGCTCGGCCTCCGGCTTGATCGCCTTGTAGACGGTCATGAACTGCTCGCCGGTGAGGATCCGCTGGATGGCCGCGAGCTCGGCGTCCTGGCCGGTGACCGGCGGCAGCGGGCTGATGCCCTGGCCCTTCATCGCCGCGATGGCCCCGCCGGCGGTGCCGTCGTTGGCCGCGTAGACGCCCACGAAGTTGCCCTTGCCGACCGCGGTGATCGCCTGCTCCATCTCGTCCTGGGCCTTGTTCGGGCTCCAGTCCGGGGTGTCGTACTCCTTGGCGACCTTGAACCCGCTCGAGTCGATCACGCTGTGGGCGCCCTCCTTGAACAGCTTGGCGTTGTTGTCGGTGGGGGCGCCGTTGATCATCACGATCTGGCCCGACTTGCCGTCAGCCTTGAGCTTGTCGACCAGCGCCTGGCCCTGCAGCTTGCCGACCTTCTCGTTGTCGAACGAGATGTAGTAGTCGACGTCGGCGTTGGTGATCAGGCGGTCATAGCTGATCACCGGGACGCCCTTGGCCTTGGCCTTGCTCACGATCGAGCCCGCCGATGCCGAGTCGACCGGGTCGAGGACCATCACCTTGGCGCCGTTGGTGAGCGCGGCGTCGGCCTGGTTCTGCTGCTTGGCCGCGTCCTGGTCGGCGTTGGAGTAGATGATCTCGCAGTCGCTGCAGAGCGCCTTGACCTTGGCCTCGAACAGCGGCCGGTCCTGCGCCTCGTAGCGGGTGGTCTTGGTCTCGGGCAGCAGCAGGGCGATCTTCTTGCCCCCGCCCGCGGGCGTCCCCCCGCCTCCACCCGACGAGTCCGTGGTCGCGCAGGCGGCCGCCATCAGTGCGACCAGCGCACCGATGGCGGCCACCCGAACGGTCCGGCCGATCCGTGTGTCGAGCAACCTTCCCACCTTCTTCCTGGTTGTGGCCCGCCGTACCTGGCGGCGGAGCCCTGCCCTCGCATGCGAACACTACGCCGCCGCCACCACCTTCTGGTCGGCTACCCGGCCGCGCCAGCGACCGGCGGATGGAACGAGACGGAACGATCCGACTCTCGCAGGACGAGCGCAACCGCTCCGAGCACCTCGGCCCGCTCGCCGAGGACGCAGGCACGATCCTGGCAGTCTGCAGCGCCGACTGGACCGACCCGCGCCTGACCACCCCGCGCAAGGTCAGCGGTGCCTGGGGGGCTCCGGGAGCGCCTCGTGGGCGCCCAGCCCGTTGAGCTCACGCAGGCGGGTGCGGATGGTGTCCCCGGCCCGGGTGAAGGCGCGCCGCCGCGCCCAGGCGAAGTACTCGCTGGAACGCAGCCGGCCGGTGCTCCACGCCCGCGCCTCCTCCGGCATCACGCGGCCCCGAACCATCCCGCCTCCCTCCGGTCGGACACCACTACCTTGCCAGCTCCACTACCTTGCCAGCTCCACCGGCCCTTCGACAAGCCCGGCGCCGAGGAGCTGGGCCATGGCCCGCACCACGTTCAGGTCGGTCTCGTCGAACGCGTAGGCCACCGGCGCGTCGACCGAGAGCATCCCGAAGCTCTGCTCGCCGCAGAAGACCGCCGCGCTGATGAACGACCGGTACCTGCTGCTCGGCTTGGGCTGCACCCCGGGCGGGAGCGCCTCGGCGTGGACGTCCTCGACGAACAGGAAGTCGTGGAAGCGGACCAGCAGGAGTGCCTCCTGGCCCGACCGGTCGTCGGGGCGGTCGGTGAACACCCGGCCCGGCCGGTCCGAGCGGCCGGTCCACGCCTGCGGGTGCATCACCCCGCCGTCCAGCTGGAAGAAGGTGGCCCTGGTCCGGTCGCCGTCGCACAGGTTGGCGGCCGCCTCGACGATGAGCTGCTTGAGCTGGCCCTGCAGCGAGCTCCGCTCCGGCCCCGGGCGGGCCTGGTGGACACGGCCCACCACCTCGGCGATGGGCGCGGTCACGTCCCCGACGATGAGCCGCAGCCGCGCGTCGGTGTCGATCGCGAGCGCCTCGGCCGAGCGGGCCGCCGCCTCCTGGCGGACCTCCCGCCGCGACTTGACCCACAGGGGGATGCCGACCGCGACCGCGCCGGCCGCGACCAGGCTCCACTCCCCGGGCGTGCTCGGCGGCCCGTCCTTGAGCGTCGCCGCCGCGTAGCCGAGGGCCACGGCCAGCGCCTCGGCGAGCAGGTAGCCGCGGAGCCGGCTGCGCGCCTGGCCCTCCGGCCGGCCGGGCAGGGGCTCGCCCACCCCGGGCTGGACCGCATCGTCCCGGACCGCGCGCCCGTCGGCGCTTGGGACCTGGTTGGTAACCCCCTCTGGCACCGGCACCGCGTCACCACTCATGTCGTCGCCTGCTGCTGTTGGTGTGCTCCTGCCGCAGTATCCCAAATGCCGCGAGGGAAGCGGGTGGCCCGCCCGTCCTTGACCGCCACCGGTCGCTGGCGGTAGCAAGAGCCGCCGCCGGCGGGGCCGCCCCGAGCAGAAAGGCCGCCAGGTGCCTGAAACGCGCCCGTTCGTCTACGTCACCCGCCGGCTGCCCGGCGACGCCTTGGAGCGGCTGGCCGCCGCCGCCGACGTCGGCGTGTGGCCCGAGCGGCTCCCGCCCCCGCCCGAGGCGATCGTGCACCACGCCGCCGAGGCCGACGCGCTGGTCACCATGCTCACCGACCGGGTCGACCGGGCGCTGCTTGACGGCTGTCCCCGCCTGCGCGTGGTCGCCAACGTGGCCGTCGGCTACGACAACCTCGACGTCGGCGAGCTGACCCGCCGCCGCATCCCGGCCGGCAACACCCCCGGGGTGCTCACCGAGACCACCGCCGAGCTGGCCTTCGCCCTCATCCTGGCCGCGTCGCGGCGCCTGCTCGAGGCCGAGCGGGCCATCCGCAGGGGCCAGTGGGTCACCTGGGAGCCGGAGTTCCTGCTCGGCCACGACCTGGCTGGCGCCACCCTCGGCATCGTCGGCTTCGGCAAGATCGGCGCTGCCCTGGCCAGGCGGGCGCACGCGTTCGACATGCGGGTGCTGGCATGGACGCGCCATCCCAAGGACGTGGCCGGGGTCGAGTGGGTCGGGTTCGAGGACCTGCTGCGCCGCTCGGACGTGGTCAGCGTGCACTGCGCACTCACCGCGGAGACCCGCGCGCTGATCGACCAGCGGGCGCTGGAGCTGATGAAGCCCACCGCGGTGCTGGTCAACACCGCCCGCGGGCCCATCGTCGACCAGGCCGCGCTCGCCGGCGCCCTGCGCCGCAGGCGCATCTTCGCCGCCGGCCTGGACGTCACCGAGGAGGAGCCGATCCCGCTGGACGACCCCCTGCTGTCGCTCGACAACTGCATCGTCCTGCCCCACATCGGCTCCGCCACCGTGGCCACCCGCGCCAAGATGGCCGGGCTGGCCGCTGACAACGCCCTCGCCGCCCTCCGCGGCGAGCGCCTGCCGCACTGTGTGAACCCCGAGGTGTACGACGCGGGCGGCTAGCGTGCTCAGGTGCCGCGTTGCCCGAGGAAGGCCAGGACGCGCCGCCAGGCGTCGGCGCAGGCGTCGGCGTGCTCCCCGTGCGCGACGTCGAAGAAGCTGTGGGGTGCTCCCGTGACGCCCGGCAGGGGAGGTGCCCGATACCGCGGGCGGGTCAGTAGGTGACGATGCCCGCCAGCGAGGTCCAGGTGAGCGGCGACGGCCGCCAGGCGGCACCGTCCCACGCCTTGTGGTAGACGGCCCGGCCGGTGCCGACCGCCACCACGTCCAGCCGGTTCGGCCCCCAGGCTGCGGCCGCCGGGCTGGCCAGGACGTTGCCGCCGAGCCGCTCCCAGGTACCAGCCGGCGTCCACCCGGTGGTCGCGCTCAGCGCCTTGTGGTAGAGGTTCCGGTTGGTGCCGACCACGAGGACGTCGAGCCGCCCCGGGCCCCAGGAGACCGCGACCGGGGCGCCCTCGACCTGGCTCGGGAGCCGCTCCCAGCCGAGCTGCGACGGCAGCCAGCCGCCCGCGTCCCACGCCTTGTGGTACACGGCCCGGTCGGCGCCGACGGCGAACAGGTCGAGGCGGTCGGGGCCCCAGGACACCGCGGTCAGCCCGCCCTCCATGGTGCCGCCGATCGGCTCCCACGCAGGCCGCCAGTCCTTGGGGCCCCAGGCCATGTGCCACACCTGCCGGTCCGGTCCCAGCGCGACCACGTCGAGCCGGCCCGGGCCCCAGGAGGCCGCCGCTGGGACGCCAACGACCGTGCCGCCGAGCCGCTCCCAGGCCGGGGACGGCTGCCAGGCCTTGCCGTCCCACGCCTTGTGGTAGACGGCCCGGTCGGCGCCGACGGCGAACAGGTCGACCAGGCCGGTGTCGCGGGACACGGCCACCGGCGCGCTCTCCACAGGGTCGCCGAGCCGCACCCAGCCGGCCTGGGACGGCTTCCAGCCGCTCCCGTCCCACGCCTTGTGGTAGATCGCCTGGGTGGTCCCGACCGTGAACACCTCGAGGCGGCCAGGGCTGGGGGAGACCACCGCCGCCGGCCCCTCCGGGACGATGCCGCCCAGCCGCGTCCAGCCACCGGTCTGCGACGGGTGCCAGGCACCGCCGTGCAGGGCCTTCTGGTACAGGGCCAGGTCGGTGCCGATCACGAACACGTCGAACCTGCCCGGCGCCGGGGAGGCGGCGGCGGCGCCCGGAGTCGAGGTGACCTGCGCGACGAGCTGGCGCAGGTTCGGGCGGGCCCCGATGCGCTGCCCGGCCGTGGCGCCGGGGCCGTCCTGCTGGGGCGAGCCTGTGCTGCGCACCAGCCGGCGGGCCTGGAACGGGGTGCGCGGCGGCCTGCCGACCGCCCGCGCGACACCCTGCAGGCTCGCGACCGCCCCGACCACGACCGGCGAGGCGCTCGAGGTGCCCGCGAACGAGTCGGTGTACCACACGTCCTCGCTCGGGCCGCCCTGGAGGTCGCCGTAGCCGGTGGTGGTGACCTCCCGGCCCCAGCCCTGGGCGTCGACGGCCGCCCCGTGGTTGGAGAAGTCCAGGCGCGAGCGGTCCGGGCCCCAGTCGGTGCCGTGGGTGCCCGGCGGCGGGGCGCCCGCGCCGACCAGGACCGCCCCGCTGTCGCGGGCGCCCCGCCGGAACGGGTTGGCCCAGCCGGCCGGGAAGCCCGTGCCGGGCGTGTCGTACAGCGGGTCGTCCAGGTCCTCGGCGCCGTTGCCGGCCGCCTCGACCACCACCACACCGCGCCGCACGGCGTAGCGGATCGCGTCGTAGTCGTCCGGCCACCACTCGACCGCGATGTAGCCGCGCTGGTCGGCGCGGGCCTGGTAGCCGTGGCGGGGGCCGGGGCGGTGGAGCTCCACCAGCAGGAGGTCCCCCGGACGGAGCGCGTTGGCCGCGAGATGGATCGCACCCGAGGAGCCGAGGGAGGCGACGGAGACCGCCCGCACGACCGCCCGCGGGCAGATGCCGGTCACCCCGCGCGCGTTCCGGTCGCCGCTGAACTGCCCGAGCACGGCGGTGCCATGGTTGCGCCAGCCCAGGTCGGGGATCTCCGGGCCGGCGACCACGCCGCCCTGGTTCAGCAGCAGGTCCTCGTGGGTGAAGCGCCAGGCACCCTCCACGTCGATCACTGCCGTGCCGTCCCCCTCACCCCCGGCCCTGGCCCATGCCCACCGCGCCTCGACCCCGCCTGGCGCGGCGTTCAGGTACCCCTGCCTGGCCTCGAAGCTGGGCGTGGCCACCGGGGCCTCGCCGGGCAGCGCGGCCATGGCGTTGAGGCGCAGGGGGAGCCCGGTCGGGGGCTTGACATAGGCGCCCTGCACGAGCGCCTGCTCGCGCAGGCGCGCGGCCAGGGCGACCAGGTCCTGCTCCCCGGGAGCCTCCACCCGGTAGTAGACCGACAGGTCGGGCGGGGGCGGGAGCTCCTCACGGCCGGTCTCGCCCCCGCCGTACCGCTCGACGGCGGTCTGCCCTGGGCCGGCCTCCTGGCCGCCGGTCCCGCCCTCCGGCCCCGGGCCCGGCGCAGCGAGGACCTCGGCCTCGTGGCGCAGGCGCTGCTCGCTCGCGCCGAACAGCGGGCGCAGCCGGGCGCCTGCCTCGTCCAGGGCGGCGGCGAGCAGCCCCGGGTCGGCCTCGGTCGCGGTCAGGCCGGCGTCGGCCGCCCGCAGCCCAGCCTCGGGCCGGGCCACCACGATGAGCTCTGGCTGCATCTGCACGTTGACGTCCTCCCCATCCTGAACGACGCGGCTTGTGCCCGGTGAGAGCGGGTCACTCCCCGTGTGACCGGATGACTCTCTCGATCTGCGGTGCCGACCGGGCTACGGCGGCCAGCTTGGTCACGGTCAGGCTGTCAACCGGCGTCCAGGGCCGGACCTGCACGGCGACGTCCACGCTCACGCCAGGGGGTCTCAGCGCAGCACCAGCGGGACGGTGTCGTTGGTGAGCCAGCCCGGCAGCAGGTTGACGTAGAAGGGGCTGCCCGGGACGCCGCTGGTGCCGCCGGGCAGGCTCGACTCCGCGTACAGCCCGCGCCGGCCGTGCCTGCTCACGAACCGGTTGGCCGGGCCGTCGCCGAACATGAAGCCGTTGGCGTCGCCGCCGCGCACGTCGTGGGTCGCGGCGTCCACGGTGTCGAAGCCGCCGTCCACCGGGATGCCGCGCAGGCCGGGCAGGGGCGGCGGGAACGCCCCGGCCGCCGGTGGGATGTCGAACGGGCCGCCGAGGGGGTGGTCGAGCACGACCCGGTGCAGCAGCCCCCAGCGGTAGTCGTCCTGGTTGGCCGAGCCGTGGAACGCGGCCGCGAACTCCGGCCCGGCGAGCCCGTCCAGCGCCCGCCGCAGGCTGCCGAGCACGGCGATGTCACGCCGGTCGGCCGCAGACGCCACCCCGGGCAGCGGGAAGAAGTCGACCCCGGAGGCACCCACCCCGCCCCTGGCCGCGAAGGTCTCGAACAGGTGCTTGAGCGCGGTCAGCGACCGCTCGCCGTCCGGGTGGGGCAGGCCGAACGGCTGCAGGCGGGCGTCGATGGTGTCGCGCACGAACTGGCTGCGCCACACGCCGTAGATGGTGGCGGCCACGCTGCTCTGGGTCTCCTGGGCGTCCGGGGACAACTCGGCTGTTCCCTGCACGTCGCTGGCGTCGTACCCCTCCGGGATGCCCGTCGGGGTCGAGTGGTCCCAGCCGGCCAGGCGCCCGACCGCGCCGACCACGGCCGGGTCGGCGGCGAAGGCGGCCAGCGCCGGGGTGGCACTGGACCGGGCGCCGCGCAGCGCCTGCAGGATCTGCGGCACGAAGAACGCTGCGTCGACGAGCACGGTGTCGGCCTGGATGCGCCGCATGTCGCGGAGCGACAGCTTCCTGCCCCGCGCGAGCTGCTCGCGGATGAGCTGGTCGATCCGGCCTCCGCGGATGCCGTCGTAGCCGGCGTTGAGGTAGTAGATGCCGCCGCCGGGACGGAGCTGGTTCAGCGGGTCGTTGTCCAGGTTGGTGCCGACAGGGTCGTTGTTGGCGTTGACCACGAAGCCGGCGCGCGGGTTGACGGTCCGTGGCATCTCGCCCGCGGGGAGGATCTCGTAGGGGATCGCCTGCCCGGGCTGGCGTTGGCTGACCGGGAGCCACTCGTTGCCGCCGGCGCCGTTGCGCACGAAGAACGGCGGCAAGCCGTTGACGGTGCCGGCCTGCAGGTCCTCGCGCAGGGGCAGCTCGCTCGACGTGAAGTAGGCGATGTTGCCGTGGACGTCGGCGTAGACGAAGTTCTGGCTGCCCACGTCGAAGTACTGCAGGCCCCTGCGGAAGTCGCCCAGGTTCCTGGCGTCGTCCCAGATGAGGAAGGTGTCGGTCTCCCTGGTCGGGCTGAACCCGGTGTACTGCACGCTGAGGGCGGTGCCCGCCGCCTGGTCGAGCTGGATGACCGGGCCGTTGTTGCGGCGCGGCACGATCAGGGTGGCGGGCGGGATCGGGCCGCCTGGCGGGACCACGGTGACGTCGTCGGGCCGGCCCGACCCCGGGTTGTTCTGGCGGAACACCTCGGGGATGGGGACGACCGGCTCCAGCCTGCCCTGGTACACGGTTGCCAGGCCGCTCGGCGACGACGGGTCGGGGCGGACCTGCTCGAGGTAGGTGTCGGTCACGTCCAGGGGGTTCACGGTCGCGCCCCAGGAGATGAAGCGGTTGTGGCCGACGACGACCCCGGGCGCGCCCGCGAAGCCGCTGCCGATGACGTCGGTCGGCCCGGCCGTCAGCTGCACCGGGTAGAAGGTCGACGGAGCGTCCAGGCCGAGGTGGGGGTCGTTGGCGAGCAGCGGGGCCCCACCGACGGCGTTGCGGCCGCTCACCGCCCACTGGTTGGAGCCGGCGGCGGAGGCGTCCCGGGTGACCGCCCGCTCGAGCAGCGGGACGGCGCCCGCCCGCTCGAGCAGCGGGACGGCGCCCGCCCGCTCGAGGTAGCGGCGTCCGAGCGCCGCGGCCGCGCCCAGCTGGCCGGCGGGGCGGGCCGCAGCCACCCCCGTCGCCCCTGCGCCGGCGGGCTGCCTCGGCTGGCCGACCGGCCGGGCGGCGTCCGGCACGGTCGTGAACGGCGTGAAGGGCTGGGCCCGCCACAGGTCCTCGAAGAACAGCTTGGTCCCGTCGAAGCCGGCAGACCTGCCAGCCGCCTGGTAGGAGGCGAGTGCGACGGTGAGGCCGAGGTCGAGGTCGAACGACAGGCCGAAGGCGACCAGCTTGGTCACGGTCAGGCTGTCAACCGACGTCCAGGGCCGGAACGCGGTCAGGTGGAGCGCGGCGTACTCGGGCGGGAGCCGGTGACCGGCGACCCAGGCGTTGACCCCTTCGGCGTAGGCGGCCAGCGCCGCCCTGGCCCGCGCGGAGATCGCCGGGAGCGACCGCGCCGCGGCCCGGTGCAGGCCGATCGTGCGCAGCTGCACGTCGCGGGCGAGCGCGCCCGGACCGAGCAGCTCGGCCAGCGTGCCCTCGCCCTGCCTGCGGCGGACGTCCATCTGGAACAGGCGGTCCTGGGCGTGCACCCAGCCCTGGAGGAGGTACAGGTCGTGGGCGGAGCGGGCGTGGATGCGGGCGATGCCAGCCGCGTCACGGGTGACGCTCGCGCCCCGGCCGGCGGCCCAGCCGGGCGTCCCGGCCGCCGTCGGGCCGGCTGGCCGCGCCGCCGCCCCGGCGGGCAGCAGCAGGAGCAGGGCCAGGGCGACCAGCAGACAGCGCCGCATCGGGCAACCCCCTGGGACCGGCTCCCGTGGCCGCCCTTCCCTGGACCGGCCGTCGTCCGAGCCCGCCCGGGAGCCTATCGTGGGATCCCGACCGAGGGAATGCTTCGGGGCAAAGAGGACACACCGAAGTCCCCGCGCCCGCTGGGGGGGAATCCTTCAGGCAAAGACGGATGCGTTCAAACGCTCGGCGGTCACGCAGACCCACGGGCGTTGCGGCGGTAGGCGGTTGGTCTCATGCCGCCATGTTGCCAGGACAACCGGATGGGACGTCGCCGGAACGGGCGAACCTCTTTTAAGCTGTGTGTTGCCTCGCATCGTTGGCGGGTGCGCGTGCGGCGGTGACCAGACCCCAGACCAGTACGGCTACGATGCCGGCGTGGTAGACCACGTCTGGTGCCGTTCGCGGGCCGACGCCGACCGCGATCGTGAACAGGCCGATGAGCGTCCCCAGCAGCCCGGATCCCTGAGCGGCGATGCCGGCCGCCCGAGTCCACACCGGGCGGATCCAACTCGCCACCAACCCCGCGAGCAGGACCACGGCGATCACGCCCTCCGCGACACGCGCCTGCGGATGCTCGTAGCCGTGGACCAGCACGCCGGAGTGCGCCAGCGAGGCGGCGGCGAACGCCGCCGCCTCGGCCAGCAGGAACACTCGGATGCGTCCCCTCACCAGTCCCTCCTCTCCTCGACAGACCGGCCGGCAACGTTCCGCGCGGCGTCGCGCGGCCGGCGGGCCGTCCTCGGCGCCGCGGGTTGGGACGAGGAAGGGCGCGAGGGGCCGGGACGGGTACCGGACACCCTGCCGGCGCCCGGGTGCGTCGGCGTTGGCCGTCGAGTCGCTGTCGCCGGACCCGCGAGTGCGCGGTAGCGCTGGTCGAGACCGCGGCGCGCCCCGAGCCACGCCAGCGGCGCCATCATCGCACGCACCATGCCGGGCGCGAACGGGGCCTGCACCTCCTGCTCGAACTCGCGCATGAACAGCGCCAGGTCGAGCGGCTTGGGCATGCCCGACGGCAAGGTCCGACCCTGACGGGCAAGCGCGACGGCGGTCTCGTACAGCTGCTCCATCCGCAGCGCCGGCTCCACCCGCACCCGCACGACCGCCGGCTCGTCACCGCCGCTGGCAAACCGGTGGAAGGCGCCGGGCGGAACCACGACCGTGTCGCCCGGCTTGGCGATGATAGTCCGCAGTCCCTGCTTGAACTTCATGGTCCCGCTCAGCACCTCGAAGCTCTCTTGCTTAGACCGGTGGCCCCATAGCTGACACGGTATCTGTACCGGCTTGGCCTGGTTGACCGCTCCCGGGAGACATGCGATGGTCGCCGTTGCCCTGCCGAGTCCAGCAACAGGACCAGCCGTCAATGGGGTGCTTTGCTGTCGCGTGGCTGCCGCGTGGCCGTCTGCCACCCTGGCGACCGCTACATGGACGCGCCTTCTGGTACCGACACGCAGGTCCAGAAGGTCGTGCTTCGGTAGTTACCAAAGGAGGAGGAGGAGGAGGAGGCTAGTTGCACGTCGCACGATGGTTGCGCGTCCTTCCGGTCGCATTGGTACTCGCGTTGCTTGCAACGATGGCGGCGCTGGTCCACCCGGCGGCCGCCGATGCGACAACGTTCAACTGTGGTGGCCCGGGTCTTGATGCAACCCAGGGTGCGACCTACACCAACGAGAATTCCAGGCCGAGCAATTATGGTACCGAGACGTTGGTGCTGACTCGTGAGGGGTCAGGACAGAAGCGGTATGCTTTCTTCGAATGCATCGTTTCTGGGTTGCCGGCTGGTGCAACAGTTACCTCGGCAACACTGAACGTCACGGCGAAGTCGGGAACCAACACGACGGCGACGGTTCGTGTTCACCAGCGCACCACGGACTTTGCTGAAGGCACGCTGAACTGGAATGCTCAGGGGTCGCCCGCATTCAATGCGACGGTGCTGGCACAGAAGACCGGCTTTACCTTTGATGAACGGTGGAGCCCGTCCGTCAGCTCGGTGGTGACTGGGAATGGCACCTTCCGGTTCGCCTTGTCCCGTCCGACTGGGCAGACAACGCCACAAGTCCAGTCGTTCGCCTCGGATGAACACGGGACCGTGGCGCATCGTCCGACCCTGACAGTGAATTGGACATCGCCAACGCCTGCCGACCAGATCAATCTGGGGCATTGGCGCAACCGTCCGAGCGATGCTGGCCTGACGTGGCGGCAGAAGATGGACGCCGCCGAAGCACAGTTCGGGCCATTCGAAGGACACTGGCACCAGTACAGGGGTGCAGGCTCGGCCGGTACGCTGAGCACCGCCGAAGTTCAAGCACTGGTGGACAGCAAGCGACTGTTCGTCAACTGGAAGCCTTGGTCGACCAATTGGGCACAGGTCGCCAATGGGCTACGGGATGCTGAGATTCAGGCGGCAGCTGATTCCTGGGCAGCCAACTGCGATGATAACGACGAATGTTGGATCACCTTCGGTCACGAACCTGAAGATGACATTGGTACGCTTGGAACGATTGCCGATCACAAGGCGATGTTCCAGCGGGCGTCTAGCATCTTCGCGACTCGTGCGCCTGAAGTGAAGGTCCTCTGGACAATGATGGGCTTCGAGCAGCACCAGGCCATTTATGACGACCTGTGGCCCGGCGCGTCCTATGTAGATTACATCGGCCATGACCCGTACGTCAGTTGCAATACTGACCCTGCCTTGATGGCAACGAGGATCATTACGCGCAGTCAATGGTTCCGGAACAACCTTGTCGGCGCATCCAACATGCCGGTCGTGGTGGCCGAATGGGGCACCGACCTCGGCGGCAACGCCTGGGCGTGCGGCACCATTCCGCCAGGGCAAACGCAGCCGGGCGACCGTGGCACCAACCAGCATCGCGCTGATGCCATTACTGGGGTCCGGGCCCGTCTGGCCGAAGTTGCGAATGCTGGTGTGATCGAACTGGACTTCTTCGATGCCGGTTCGGACTACTTCAGCGCTGACAACATCACCAATGTCGATACAGCTGCCTACAAGGCATTGAAGACCGCTACAGAGTAAGTAAGTCAAAGCCCGAACGGCTGAAGACGAACAAGGGACGAAGACGAAAGGGAGCGGGATGGCCGAGAGCAGGCAGGCATGGGAGGACGTGGGGGAGCGCTTCGCCGCGCTCGGGCGCCGGGTGAAGCAGTTCTACGAGCAGCGGGGCGGGCAGGAAGCGGCCTCGCCGGCCGACCGCAGGGAGGTGGAGGACGCGCTCCGCAAGCTCGCGGACTCCCTCGACCAGGCGTTCACCGCGGTGGGCGACGCCGCACGCGACCCGGCGTTCGGGGAGGAGACCAGGCGGGCGGCGGCCTCGCTGGGCGAGGCTCTGTCGGCCACCTTCGCGGAGGTCAGCGACGACCTGCGCGACCGCTTCAGGGGCAAGGGGAAGGGACCGGGAGGGCCGGCCCCGGCGTGAGCGGCCACCCGAACCTGCCGCCCGTCGGCGGCGTGGGGCGCTGGGCCGCCGCCCGGCCGGGTGGACCAGTGACGGTCCACCCCGAACGTCGCGCCGACCCGCTGCTGGCCCGCCTCGAGGCCTACTACGACGCCGTCCCGCGGACGGCAGCCAGGGCCGAGACGGTCGGGCCGCTCACCCTGTTCGTCACCGATGGGCCGGGCTGGCCGTACTACGCCCGGCCACGGCTGGGCGCGGCCACGGTCGGGACCGAGGATGTCGCCGCCGTGCGCCGGCTGCAGCGCGCCCTCGGCGCGCCCGAGGCGTTCGAGTGGGTCGCCGAGACCACGCCCGACCTCAAGCGGGCAGCCCAGGCCGCCGGCCTCGCGGTCGCCGAGCTGCCGCTCATGGCCATGGACCAGCCCCGCGAGGTCCGCTCCGTGCCCCCGCCCGACGGCGTCGAGCTCCGCCTGGTCACCCTCGAGGACGACCTCGCGCTGGTGACGGCGGTCGCCCAGGTCGCGTTCGGCGCGCCGGGCACGGCCGTGGGCGACGCTGGCCTGGACGCCCTGGCCGGGCCGGCCGCCGAGCTCGCCCCCCTGCGTCTGGCCTTCATGCGTGACCGGCTTGCCGCCGGGCACACCGTGACGGCGGTCGCGCTGCTCGCTGGCCAGCCGGTCGCCGTCGGCAGCCACCAGCCCGTCGGCGACGTCACCGAGGTCGTCGGGGTCGGGACCCTCCCGGCGATGCGGCGCCGGGGCCTGGGCGCGGCGGTGACCGGTCTGCTGGTCGAGGACGCCATTGGCCGAGGCATCACCACCGTGTTCCTGTCCGCGGGCGACGACGCGGTCGCCCGCGTGTACGCGCGTCTGGGGTTCCGCCGCGTGGGCACCGCCTGCATCGCCGAGCCATCCGCCAGCGCCGACGGCCTCCCCGCCGGCTAGGACCGGCCTGCGGCTGCGCGTACCCTTCAGGGTGATGCCGTCGAGAGGGAGGGCCGTTGCCGCCAGGAGCGAAGGAGCCGAGCATGACGGGCGAGCAGCGGATGCTCGCCGCCTGCCGTCGCCAGCAGGTCGACGCCACGCCGGTCTGGTTCATGCGTCAGGCCGGGCGGTGCCTGGCCGCCTACCGCGAGCTGCGCGACCGCTACGACATCCTCACCATGACGAGGACGCCGGAGCTGTGCGCCCAGGTCACCCTGATGCCGGTGGACGTGCTCGGGGTCGACGCCGCGGTGCTCTACGCCGACATCATGCTGCCGCTGTACGGGATGGGCGTGCCGTTCTCCATCGACCCGGGCGTGGGCCCGATCATCCACGAGCCCGTGCGCGACGAGCAGGCCATCGAGCGGCTCCGGGTGGTCGACGCCGAGGACGCCACACCGGAGCTGTTCGAGGCGATCCGTCTCGTGCGCCGGCAGCTCGCGGGCCGGGCCGCGGTCGTCGGCTTCGCCGGCGCGCCGTACACGGTCGCCTCCTACCTCATCGAGGGCCGTCCGTCCAAGGACCACGCCCGCTCCAAGGCGCTCATGTACGGGCGGCCGGACCTCTGGCACCGGCTGATGGCCACCCTGGCCGAGGTCACCATCCGCTACCTGCGGGCCCAGGTCGACGCGGGCGTCCAGGTCGTGCAGCTGTTCGACTCGTGGATGGGCGACCTCGGCCGGCGCGAGTACGCCGACCATGTCCTACCCTACAGCCGGCGCATCTTCGAGGGGCTGGCCGATGCTGGCGTGCCCCGCATCCACTTCGGCACCGGCACCGTCGGCCTGCTCGAGCAGATGGCCTCGGCAGGCTGCGACCTGGTCAGCGTCGACTGGCGCCTGCCGCTGGACGAGGCCTGGTACCGCACCGGCACGGGCCTCGGGATCCAGGGCAACCTCGACCCGGCCGTGATGCTGGCCCCGATGGAGGTGGTCGAGCGCGAGGCCGGCCGGGTCCTGGACGCCGCCGGCGGCCGGCCCGGGCACGTCTTCAACCTCGGCCACGGCGTCCTGCCCGACACCCCTTCCGACAGCCTGGCCGCCCTGGTGGAGCTGGTCCACGCGGCCACGGCCCGCGCGGCAGCAGCCTCCGCCGCCATGGCACCGGCCGGCCAGGCCTGACCCCGAGGTACCGATGCGAGAAGACCCAGGCGCGCGGCGCCCGGTCGGCGTGCTGCTGATGACCTACGGCTCGGCCGTCACCGCCGACGACGTCCCCGCCTACCTCCGCAGCGTCTACCGGGGCCGCGACCCGGGCCCGGCGCTGGTGGCCGAGTTCCAGCGGCGCTACCGGCTGGTCGGCCGGTCACCGCTCGTCGACATCACCCGCGCCCAGGGCGCGGCCCTGCAGGAGCGGCTCGACGCCGAGGCCGGCCCGGGCGGCCACCGGGTCGAGGTCGGCATGCTGCACTCGGCGCCCTGGATCGCCGACGCGGTCGACCGGCTCGCCGGCGCGGGCGTGCGGCGGCTCGTGGGCGTCGTGCTCGCCCCGCAGTTCTCGCCGATCATCATGGGCGGGTACGGGCGGGCGGTGGAGGCGGCCGCCCCCGCGCTCGGGCCGGACGCGGCGGTAACCGTGGCCGGGCCCTGGCACGAGGTCCCGGCGTTCCTCGACTCGCTGGCCGAGCTGGTCGGCCAGGCCCTCGGCCGCCTCCAGGCCAAGGGCCAGGGCGGCGTCCCGGTCGTGTTCACCGCCCACAGCCTGCCCAAGGCGGTGGTGGAGCGCGACGCCGCCTACCTCGACCAGCTCCGCGACACGGTGGACGCCGTGGTGGCGCGGACCGGGCTCGAGGCCGGACGCTGGCAGTTCGCCTACCAGAGCGCCGGGCATACTCCCGAGGAGTGGCTCAAGCCCGACCTGAAGGACCTGCTGCCGGGGATCCGGGCGGCCGGGCACGCCGGTGTCCTGGTCGTGCCGGTCCAGTTCCTCGCCGACCACCTCGAGATCCTGTACGACATCGACGTGGCCGCCGGGGAGGAGGCCGAGCAGGCGGGTCTCGAGTTCCACCGCATCGAGCTGCCGAACACCTCCCCTGCGTTCATCAAGGCCCTGGTCGAGGTGGTGCACCGCGAGGAGCCGGCGGTGCTCGCCGCCCGCGCCTGAGCCTGCCGCCGAGCGCGCACCACGCCCGGCGCCAGGTGGTCGACCGGTGGCGCAGCCCGCTGCGGTGACGGGCGTGGCCGTCCGGCCTGGCGGGCGGGGTCACCGGTCCGGTCCTGCGGCCTCCTGCCGGTCGCGGGCCAGCTGCTCGGCGAGCGCACGGTCGCGCCGCTGGCGCAGCCTGTCGAGCTCGGCCGGGGACCGCTTCGTCCAGCGCTCGAGGCCGGCGGCGTCGGTCGCCGCCGACAGCCGGGGGAGCAGGTTCGCGGCGACGCGCATGAACGTGTCGACGCCGCCGAGCGCGGCGGTCTCGAACGGCCCGGTCAGCCGGGAGCGGCGGGCGAGCCCGTCGCGGACCACCTCGTCGACCGTGTCCGGCGTGGCGACGCCCTGCTCGACCAGCCAGAGCGCCTCGCGTAGCAGGGCCGCCTGGAGCCGGTTCCAGATGAACCCGGGGACGTCCCGCACCAGGACGGGGCGCTTGCCGGCGCTGGCCAGCGCATGCCTTGCCAGGTCCAGGACGTCCGCGTCGGTGCGCTCGCCGGCGACCAGCTCCACCAGCGGCATCAGCAGCGGCGGGTTCCAGTAGTGGGTGCCGACCGTCCGCTCGGGCGCGCCCACCCGCTCGCCCAGGGTGGTGATGCTGAGCGAAGAGGTGTTGGACGCCACCACCGCCTCCGGCATCGCCGCGGCCAGCTCGCCGAGCACCGCCGCCTTCAGCTCGAGGTCCTCAGGGATGGACTCGACCACCAGGTCGGCCGGGTCCTGCGCGGCCCGGGCCGGCTCGTGCACGGCGACGCGTGCGGTCACGGCGGCGGCCTCCTCGGGCGAGAACACCCCGAGCGCCCGCGCCTCGGCGAGCACGCGCTCGACCGTGGCCCGGGCCCGGGCCGGGTCCCGCGTCGAGAACGCCACGACGTGGCCAGCCCGCGCGTACTCACAGCCGATCTGCGAGCCCATCCGCCCGGCGCCCACGACGAGGACGCGGAGGGGGGCGTCGCCGGCCCTGCCGTCGGTGCGCTCCATGGCGTCCAAGGCTATCGGAGTCCGGCTGCGCCCGGCGCTGAAGAGCGCCCGCGGCGACTTCCGCCGTAATCGTCGCACTGATCGCTGTCACGATCCCGGATCCGCTCCGCACATCCTCTACCTTCGCGACCAGGTCCCGGCCACCTACGAGCGCACGTACAAGTTCCTGGAGCCCCGGGACTGGATCAATTTGCGGCTGACCGGCCGGTTTGCCACGTCGTTTGACGCCGTGACCCTGCTGTGGGCGGCCGACACGCGCAATGTGAACGCGGTGCGCTACGACGACCGGTTGCTGCGCATGGCCGGCCTGGAACGGAACAAGCTGCCCGACCTCGTGCCCGCCGCCACCATCCTGGCAGGTCGGCGGCGGCCACCCGGGCCGGCCCGCCTCTGCCCACCCCGATGAAGGCCGCGCCCGCGACCACCCCGGCCACGAACGCGGCGGCCACCGGCAGCAGCCGCCGGCGCCGGCGGGTCCTGGCCTGCCTGCGGGCGCTGGCGAGCACGCGCGGTGCGACGTCCGGGACCGCGCCGAGCGCCTCGAAGCGCAGCTCGGTCCGAACGGCCTCGAGAAGGGCCCGGAACGCAGCGCAGGCCGGGCAGGCGGCCACATGGGCGTCGAGCGGCCCGACCCGCCCGCGGGGCAGCTCGTGGTCGAGGGCGAGCGACAGGCCGGCGCGGGCGTCCTCACAGCTCACCGCGACACCCCCCTCTCCACCCCGGGGCCTCTCCACCCCGGGGGCGGGTGGCCGGTCCCGCGCCCGCGCGCCCGCCGCGGGCGTGCCAGACGGCGAGGCGCTCGCGGGCCTGGGACACGCGGCTCTTGACCGTCCCCTGGGGCACCCGCAGCACCTCGCCCGCCTCCCGGTAGGTGAAGCCCAGCACCTCGACCAGCAGCAGGGCCTCCCGCAGCTTGGGGCTGAGGCTGCCCAGCGACGCCTGCACCTCGGCGCGCAGGTCGGGGCCTGGCGCCGGCCTTGGCGGCGGCAGCGCCTTGAGAAGCCGCTCCTGCCTGCCCCGGCTGCGCAGCGCGTCGATGCCGGCGTTGCGGGCCGCCCGGAAGACCCAGGTGGAGAACTTGGATCGGAAGGTGAACGACGGCAGCCGCTGGTGCAGGCGGAGGAACGTCTCCTGGGTCACGTCCTCGGCGAGCGCCTCGTCGCCGAGCAGGTGCCGCAGGAAGCGCCAGACCGGCGTCTGGTAGGCGCGGATCAGCCCCTCGAGGGCGGTCAGGTCGCCCGCGATCGCCGCCCTGACCACCCGTGGCTCCGGCTCCTCCACGATCAGCCCCCTCGCGGCCGGCCCGGTCTGCGAGCCATCGGCACCCCGGGCGTCGTGGTGGTGCTCATCGTGCTGGCGCCCATCGCTCGTGTCCACCCGCTCTGCTCGTCTCGGGGACCGCTGTCGAGGTATTCCGACGAGCGCCGGGCGCCGATGGTTCACCAGGTGCACCCAGAGCAGCGCCGGCGCGGCCGGTTGACGGTCTGCCGGCGCAGGGCTCTACTGGGCCCATGGCGCCGACCCATGAGGTCTCGAACCAGCCGCCGCCACTGGCCGGGTGGAACCTGTACGAGGCCGACCCGGTCCTGCCCGACGCGCTGGCCCGGGAGGGGGCGGGCTGGTCCGCCGACCCGGTGCGGCTGCTCGGCGGCCTGGCCGGGACCGAGGAGGCGATCGGGTGGGGGGTGCAGGCCGACACCAACCCGCCCGTGCTGCGCACCCATGACCGCTACGGCCACCGGGTCGACGAGGTCGAGTTCCATCCTGCCTGGCACCGGCTGCTCGCCACCGCGGTCGAGCACGGCCTGCACGCGCTGTCCTGGCGGACGGCCCGCCCCGGCGCCCACGTGGCCCGGGCCGCCTCCTTCTACGTGTGGCAGCAGGTCGAGGCCGGGCACGGCTGCCCGGTCAGCATGACCCACGCGGCCGTGCCCGCGCTGCGGGCCGAGCCCGCGCTCGCCGCCCGATGGGAGCCGAAGCTGACCGCGCTCGCCTACCAGCCCGGCCTGCGGCCGGTGGCGGAGAAGCAGGGTGCGCTCTGCGGCATGGCCATGACCGAGAAGCAGGGCGGCAGCGACGTGCGCGCCAACACCACCCGAGCCGCGCCTGCCGACGGCGGGTACCTGCTCACCGGGCACAAGTGGTTCTGCTCGGCACCGATGTGCGACGCCTTCCTGGTGCTCGCCCAGGCGCCCGCCGGCCTGTCCTGCTTCCTGCTGCCCAGGGTGCTGCCGGACGGTGCCCGCAACCGGTTCCACCTCCAGCGGCTCAAGGACAAGCTCGGCAACCGGGCCAACGCCTCCGCCGAGGTCGAGCTGGACGGGGCGTGGGCCTGGCTGGTCGGCCCGGAGGGACGCGGCATCGCCACCATCATCGATATGGTCAACCACACCCGGCTCGACTGCGTGCTCGGCTCGGCGGGGTGCATGCGCCAGGCGGTCGCCCAGGCGGCCCACCACACCGCCCACCGGAGCGCGTTCGGCCGCCGGCTCGCCGACCAGCCGCTCATGGTCAACGTGCTCGCCGACCTCGCGGTGGAGAGCGAGGCAGCCACCCTGCTGGCCATGCGGCTCGCGGGCGCGTTCGACCGCGCCGCCGGCGACCCGGGCGAGGCCGGGCTGCGCCGGCTGGGGACCGCGGTGGCCAAGTACTGGGTGTGCAAGCGCGCCCCGGCGGTCGCCGCCGAGGCGCTCGAGTGCCTGGGCGGCAACGGCTACGTGGAGGAGAGCGGGCTGCCCCGGCTGTACCGGGAGACGCCGCTGAACTCCATCTGGGAGGGTGCAGGCAACGTCAACTGCCTGGACGTCCTGCGCGCCATGGCGCGCCAGCCGGAGGCCGTCGCGGCCCTGCTCGACGAGGTGGCGCTCGGCCGTGGCGGCGACGCCCGGCTCGACGCCCACGCGGCCGCCGTCGAGCGCGAGCTGGCCGACCCGGCCGACCTGGAGGCGCGCGCCCGCCGCGTGGTCGAGCGGCTCGCCCTGGCGCTGCAGGGCTCGCTGCTGGTCCGCTACGGCCACCCGGCCGTCGCCGACGCGTTCTGCGCCTCCCGGCTCGCGGGTGACCGGGGCGCCGCGTTCGGCACCCTGCCGCCCGGCCTCGCCCTCGGCCCGGTCGTGGAGCGCGCCACCCCCAAGGTGGCCTGACAGGCTGAGCTCCAGGCCCAGGCCGAGCCGGCCGAGCGGGCGCGCCACCCCCAAGGTGGCCTGACAGGGCGGCGGCCGGTGGGGAGCAGACAAGCCGGGCCCGGTCCGGAACGGTCCCGGATACATAGGCCGGAACCAGCGGGTTCGTCACTTCGGCGGCCAATGATGTAGAAGAAGCGGTCTTGGGACCTCTGCGCAACGTCATGATGGGGAGTCGCTTCGTGACCGCTGGACCGCCGCCGTTGCCCGCCACCGCCGCCGCCGACCAGTGGATGCTGCGGTTCAGATCGACCCTGGTCGCCGTCCTCGGGGCCATCGTGGCCGGCATCGCGTGCCTGGCCTTCTACACCAGCTTCGAGGCCATCCGGTCCTACGCGACGCGCTCGGCGGGGATCGCCCCCGAGCACGGCTGGGCGATCCCGCTGCTGGTCGACTCGTTCATCATCGTGGCCACCGGCGCCGACCTGTGGTTCGTCACCACCGCCAAGCAGCGCAAGTGGTGGGAGGTCATCTGGCCGAAGCTGCTGCTGTGCGGCGCCGCCCTGGTCAGCTTCATCCTCAACGTCGCCCACGCCGACCACAACTGGGCCGCCCGGGGGGTCGCAGCCATCCCGCCCGCCGCCCTCGTGCTCGGCGTGGAGCTGCTCATGATGGTGCTGCGGCGCGCCACAACCCTGCGCGCCACGCGCCTGCAGGAGCAGGCCTACGAGTTCCAGGCCGCGCTGGCCGGGCAGCTCACGGTGGCCCAGCTACCTGCGGCCGTGCAGGCCGCCCTGGAGGCCGCCGGCGGCCACGCGCCGGCCCCCTCCGAGGAGCACATGTCGGCAAGCATCGAGCGAGAGGTGCAGCCGCCCCCGGCCCCCGCGCCCGACACCACCCCGGCGGTCGCCGCCGAGACCCGGGAGGCGCGGGAGGCCAGGGAGGCCAGGGAGGCCCAGGAGGCCAGGGAGGCCAGGCGGCGGCTGCTCATGCCGGCCGAGGGCCGCCGGCGGAGCACGCTCGTGGTCGACGCGGGCAGCGAGCTGGCCCCGCGCACGGCCGCGCCGCTGACCGCGGTCGGCTCGGCCCTCGGCGACGTGCGCCCGAGCGCGACCAGGCGCAACGGCAGCCGGATCCCGGCCCCGTACCTGGAGGCGTCGCGCATCATCGACGAGCGCGAGGACGGCGCCACGCTCACGCCCGAAGGCCTGGTCGACGCGCTGGCCGCCGAGGGCGTCGTCGTCGACCTGCGCACCGCCCGAGGCCTGCTCCGGGAGCTTCGCCCGGCCGTCACCGCGCTGCAGTCGCTGCAGCGGCCGAGCAAGGCCAGCCCGAGCGGCGCGAGCAGCCCCGCCTCCGGCCACCCGGCCGGCACCGCGAACGCAGACGGGGCCGCGCCGCCGCAGCCCGGCAAGGGCGCCGGCAAGGCCGGGCCCGCCGAGGCGGGCCGGGACCGGGACGAGCGTGACAACGGCCGGCCCATCGGCCTCGTGCAGGCCCCCAAGGGCCCGACCCGCTGACCCGGGCCCACCCGGCGCCCGCGGCCCGCGGCCCTCAGGGCGCCCAGGGCTTCCCGGCGGTGCTGATCGGCGGCATGATGGTGCCCGTACCCCGCTGCCCGTGACGTCCGGGTGCGGCGCCCAACACCCCTGCCGCCGTGGCCCGGTGGGCGCCTGGCGAGCCGGAGGCAAGGCATGGACTTCCGCGACACGCCCGAGGAGGCGAGCTTCCGGGCCAGGCTGCGCGACTGGCTGCGCCACAACCTGCCCGCCGGCTGGGAGGAGCGTGAGCCCAAGGCCGGCCGCAGCGACGAGGCGGAGGCCCGCGCCTGGAGCCGCAAGCTCTACGAGGCCGGCTACGCCGGGCTGACCTGGCCGAAGCGGTACGGCGGCGGGGGCGCCCCCTACACCTTCCAGGCGATCCTGCTCGAGGAGCTGGCCCGCGCCGAGGCGCCCGACCACCTCAACATCATCGGCCTCGGCATGGCCGGCCCGACTCTCATGGCCCACGGCACCGAAGCGCAGAAGGCCCGCCACCTCGAGCCGATCCTGTCCACCGAGCAGATCTTCTGCCAGGGGTTCTCGGAGCCGGGGGCCGGGTCCGACCTGGCCTCGCTGCGCACCCGGGCGGTCCGGGACGGCGACGGCTTCGTGCTCGACGGCCAGAAGGTGTGGTCGTCGTTCGCGCACGTCGCCGACTGGTGCATCCTGCTCGCCCGCACCAACCCTGAGGCACCCAAGCACCGCGGCCTCACCTTCTTCCTGGTCGACATGCACGCGCCCGGGGTGGAGGTGCGGCCCCTGCGCCAGCTCACCGGCGACCCGGAGTTCAACGAGATCTTCCTGACCGGCGTGCGGGTCCCGGCCGGTCAGGTCGTCGGCGAGGTCGACGGCGGCTGGGCGGTGGCCATGACCACGCTGCTCCACGAGCGGGGCACGCTCGGCTTCGCCCTCACCACACGGCTGGAGGTGCTGTTGCGCAAGCTCGTGGCGCTGGCCCGGGCCCCGGACGGGACCGGGCAGCGCCCGGCCGACGACCCGCTGGTACGCGACCGCATCGCCCGCCAGTGGGTGGAGCTGCAGGGCCTGCGCTTCACCAACTACCGGGCCCTCACCAGCCTGGTCCGCAGCGGCGTCCCCGGTCCCGAGGGGTCGGTGGCCAAGCTGCACTGGTCGGAGTCGAACCAGCGCCTCACCAAGCTCGCCCTCGAGCTGCTCGGCCCCGAGGCCCAGCTGGACGGGGACGGCGCCGTGTGGAACGGCTACTGGCAGTACCAGCAGCTCCGCAGCCGGGGCAACACCATCGAGGCGGGGACCTCCGAGGTCCTGCGCAACATCATCGCGGAGCGGGTCGTGGGCCTGCCCCGGAGCCGCTGAGGGGGTCCGGGGCTCATGCAGCGAAGCGGTAGCCCCGGCGAGCACAAGGGGGTCCGAGCACAAGGGGGACCGGATGGACTTCGCCTTCTCCGAGGAGCAGGAGATGCTGCGGGCGTCGGCACGCGGCTTCCTCACCGCGGAGTACCCACTCGAGCGGGTGGCCGCCCTGGCCGACGGCGAGCCGGGCTGGGACCCGTCGTCGTGGCCGCGGCTGGCCGGCCTGGGCTGGCTCGGCCTGTCGGTGGCCGAGGACCGCGGCGGCGCCGGCGCGAGCCTGGTCGACGAGGCCGTGCTGTTCGAGGAGACCGGGCGCGCGCTCTACCCGGGGCCGTTCCTGGCCACCGTCGGGCTCGCCCTGCCCGCGCTGCAGGCAGCCGCCAAGACCGTCCCGGAGGCGCTGTCGGCCGTGCTCGCCGGGGAGCGCTCGGCCACCCTCGCCTGGGCCGAGCCGGACGGGCCGCGGACCATCGCCGAGAGCGGCCGCGCTGGCTGCGCGGCGGCCCGGGGCGGCGGCGGGTGGCGCCTGACCGGGACCAAGCGGCTCGTGCCCGACCTCGCGATCGCCGACGACGCCGTGGTGGTCGCCCGGGCCGGGCCCCCAGTCGACCGGCCGCGCGAGCCGGCCCCGGACGCCGGGGACGGCGTCTCCGGGGGCCAGCGGCCGGGCGCCGCGGTTGGCGACCCGGCGCGGCTCGGCCTCTGGCTGGTCGACCTCGGCGCTGAGGGGGCCGCGGTGGTGTCCCGGTCGACCATGGACGGCACGCGCCGGCTCGGCGACCTCGTGCTCGACGCCACGCCCGCCACGGAGCTGGTCGCGCCCGGCGAGGCGGCGCCCGTGCTCGCCGCGACCCGCCTGCGCGCCCTCGCCGCGGTCGCCTGCGAGGCGGTCGGCGTGGCCGAGCGGACCCGCGGCTTCGCCGTCGAGTACGCCGGCCAGCGCGAGCAGTTCGGCCGCCTGATCGGGTCCTACCAGGCGGTGTCGCACCGCATCGCCGACGCCTACGTCGCCACCGAGCTGGCCCGCTCGCTCGCCTACTGGGCTGCCTGGTGCGTGGCCAGCGACGACGAGCAGGCGCCGGCCGCCTGCGCCGCGGCCAAGTCGGCCGCTGGGGAGGCCGCCGTGCTGGCCGCCGAGAACGCCATCCAGTGCATGGGCGGCATCGGCTTCACCTGGGACCACCCCCTGCACCGCCTCTATAGGCGTGCCCAGTGGATCGACGCGTTCGAAGGCCACGGCGCCGCCCACCGGCGCGAGCTGGCCGCCGCCCTGCTCGACGGGTGACCGGGGTCCTCGCCGCCCCGGCCCGGGCACGCGAACCGTCCGCCAGGCGCCGGCGCTGCTTGACAGCCGGCCCGGGGACGGCGAGCGTACGCGGCACCCCAGTCGCCCCACGGAAGGACCTCCGATGGCGGACAGCGTCTACACCTTCACCGAGATCGTCGGGACCAGCAGCGAGTCCTGGGAGCGGGCCGCGGCGGCGGCCGTGGAGACCGCCGCCAAGTCGCTCAGGGACCTCCGCGTGGCCGAGATCGTCGAGCTCGACATGGTGCTCGAGAACGGCCAGGTGCGCGCCTACCGGGCCCGGGTGAAGATCTCCTTCAAGTACGAGGCCAAGGACTGAGCCAGCCGCGGCAGCCGGCGGCCGACCTTGCGGTCGCCGCTCCCGTCGGCCCGCGTGGCCATGGCCGGGCCTTGATCGGACCTGGGACGGATGCTCTGATTGGGGCGAGCAGCCCCCACGTGGAAGAGGTCGCCATGCCGACAACCGACGCCTCCGCCGTCCGCGCCTCGATCGACGCCAGCATCGAGGGCCAGACGCTCTGCGACATCCTGCTCCGCCACGCCGAGGAGCGCGGCGACCAGCCCGCGCTGGCCTGGAAGGACGGGGACGCCTGGCAGCGGCTGTCGTGGGCCGACTACCGCCAGCAGGTCGCCGAGGTGGCCATGGGGCTGGCGGCGCTCGGCGTCGGCCGCGGGGACTTCGTCGCCATCATGACCCGCAACCGGCCCGAGCACCTGATCGCCGACCTCGGCGCCACCCACGCCGGCGCCACCGCGGTGTCGTTGTACAACACGCTGGCCCCCGAGCAGCTCGCCTACATCGTGGCCCACTGCGAGGCAAAGGTGGCCATCGTGGAGGACCCCGGCTTCCTCGAGCGCTTCGAGAAGGTGCGCGACCAGCTGCCCAAGCTGGAGCGGGTCGTGCTGGTCAGCGACGGCGCCGCCGGCCGAGACTGGGTGCTCTCCTGGGAGCGCCTGCGCGCGGTCGGCCGGGAGGCGCTGGCCGCCGACCGGGACGCGTTCGAGCGGAGCTGGAGGCAGGTCAGGCCGGAGGACCCGGCCACGCTGATCTACACCTCGGGCACCACCGGCCCGCCCAAGGGGGTCGTCATCACCCACCGCAACGCGCTGTGGACGGCCGCGTCGGTGGAGCGGAACTGGGCCGAGCCGATCGCCGACGGCACGCCATACCTCTCCTACCTGCCGCTGGCGCACAGCTTCGAGCGGCTCTCCGGGCACTATGCCTGCCTGTGGAGTGCCCAGCAGGTGCACTTCTGCCCGGAGATCCTCGAGGTCATGAAGTACCTCCCCGAGGTCAGGCCGGTCACCTTCGTGGCCGTCCCCCGGCTGTGGGAGAAGGCCCACGCCGGCGTCACCGCGGCGCTCGCCGCCGAGCCGGACGAGCGTCGGCGCAAGCTCGTGGCCCGCGCCCTCGAGGTCGGCCGCAGGGCCGTCCGCCTCGAGCAGGAGGGCAAGCCCGTCCCGCTCGCCCTGCGGCTGCAGCGCGCCCTGTTCGACCGGCTCGTGTTCGCCAAGATCAGGGCCAGGCTCGGCCTGGACAACTGCCTCGCGGCCATCAGCGGGGCCGCCCCCATCTCCGGCGAGGTCCTCGAGTTCTTCCTGGCCGTCGGCCTGCCCATGGCCGAGGGGTACGGCCTGACCGAGAACACCGCCGGCGCCACCCTCAACCCGGTCGGCCAGACCAGGGTCGGCACGGTCGGCAAGCCCCTGCCCGGCGTCGAGGTGAGCCTGGCCGACGACGGCGAGATCCTGATCCGCGGTGGCAACGTGACCGCCGGCTACTACAAGGAAGAGGACAAGACCGCCGAGACCTTCGACGCAGACGGCTGGCTGCACACCGGTGACATCGGCAGCATCGATCCTGACGGCTTCGTCCGGGTCGTCGACCGCAAGAAGGAGCTGATCGTCACCGCCGGCGGCAAGAACATCTCGCCCGCCAACCTCGAGCTCCTGCTCAAGCGCCACCCGCTGGTCGGCCAGGCCTGCGCGATCGGCGACCTCCGCCCGTTCGTGTCCGCCCTGGTCGTGCTCGACCCGGAGGCGGCGCCTGCCTGGGCCAAGCAGCACGGCCTGCCCTCGGTGAGCGTCGAGGACCTGGCCAGGGACGAGCGTGTCGTGGCCGAGGTCCAGCGGGCCGTCGACGACGCCAACGAGCACGTCTCGCAGGTCGAGCGGGTCAAGAAGTTCGTCATCCTGCCGGCGGAGTGGACCGTGGCCAGCGAGGAGCTGACCCCCACCCTCAAGCTCAAGCGGCGCGTCATCGTGGAGAAGTACGCGACCGAGATCGAGTCGATCTATCAGTAGTCGGCCCGACGGCCAGCGAAGGCGTCGTAGGCGAGGACCAGAGACACCAGGCCGGCGCTGGTGTCGACCATGCGGGTGGCGCGCACGCTGCCGCCCGGGCCGACCGGCCCTTCCGCCGCGACCAGCAGCGTGGCCGCGATGAACAGCCCGGTGCGGAACCACGGGTCCCAGGTGGCGCGCACGTCGATGCCCGGCCCGGGCTGGGCGGGCAGGGAGCTTGCGAGCCGGGCCAGGTCGCGGGCGACCGCCTCGGCCGCCTGGTCGCCGGCGCGTTCCTCGAAGAACCAGCCCAGCTCGGCCAGGCCCTCGTGGAGCAGCACCATGAACGCCCCGGCGGCCTGGAACCCGTCGGCCACCTTGCTCAGCGTCACCGAGACCTGCCCGTACAGCCGCGCCGTCTCCAGCCGCGACAGGTTGGCCATGGTCCACTTCATGACCGGCCAGCTGTCGGAGGTCCGCAGGGCGGCAAACGCCTGGTCGGAGAGCTGGGCGCTGCGAAGCCGGGAGAGGTTGGCGAACACCCGCTCGAACAGCACGGCGGGGTCGACCCGGGCCAGGTTGGCGAAGACCTGGTCGTAGAGCTGCCCGGTGTCCAGCCGGTACAGGTCGGCGGTCAGCCGCTTGACGACCGCCTGCTGCTCGGCCGCCGGGGCTCGCGGGGCTCCACCCCCGGAACGCTCGACATCCTGACCGGCGAGCCTGCCGTTGAAGGAGTGCACGCTCACGGGGAAAATCTGCCTTCCGTAGGGGCGTTCGGGCCTTGTGGGCCAAACCGACGGGGGAGTGGGCGGAGCTGCGGGGGCCAGCGGAGCTGCGGGGGCCAGCGGAGCTGCGGGGGCCAGCGGAGCTGCGGGGGCCAGCGGAGCTGCGGGGGCCAGCGGAGCTGCGGGGGAGCCATATGTTACTGAGGCGGTACCCTGTCCCGTCAACATCGCCCAGCCGGCTTCCGGTGGCGCGGACTCCGGTTACAGCGGGGTTGCGAATTGCGTTACCCTGTGCCGGCTGTCGACCAGGCGATGGACATGATCGAGTTTGCGAGCATTCTCAGGGCGGCGGGCCTACCGGTCCGTGAGGTGAGCGGGTGGCGGCGGCGCGGCCGCCCGCCCAGCACCAACCCGCGCGACCCGGCCTACCCGGCAGCCACCAGGTTCGCCGGGATCGGCCTGCACCACACCGCCGGGCACGACGACCTCGACGTCGTCGTCAACGGCAGGCCAGGCCTTCCCGGCCCGCTCGCCAACCTCTACGTGGCCAGGGACGGCAAGGTGTACGTGGTCGCAGCCGGGCGAGCCAACCACTTGGGAGCCGGCGCGGTCGAGGTGTACCGCCGCACCCTGCGGGACCTCGCCCCGCTCGGCGATGCCGCCGACGTCGGCCTGGACGACTCGACCGTGGGCAACGGCGTCTACGTCGGCATCGAGGTCGAGAACTTCGGCACCCCCGGGGACCCCTACCCTCGGGCCCAGATCGACTCGCTGCAACGCACCTGCGCGGCCTTGTGCGAGGAGATGGGCTGGACCGCCAACCGCTGCGTGCAGCATCGGGAATGGACCCGGCGAAAGGTCGACATGAGCTACCGGGGACCCCTGCGCGAGGCCGTCGCCTCGATGCTGGCAAAGGAGGATCTCATCTTGGACGCGGGCACCAAAGCCTACTTCGACAAGCAGTTCGAGCTGCTGCGGGTCGGGGACAACCCCGACCCCAAGACCGGCGACACCCACCCCTACAGCTTCGAGAACGTGCTGCACCGCCTCGACCGCATCGAGGGCCTGCTGAAGTTGATGTGGAAGGGGGACGAGCCGGAGCCCCCCCAGGGCGAGACCCACCCCCAGAACCTCGAGACCGTCTGGCAGCAGGGCCAGGCCACCAACGCCGCCCTGCAGGCCCAGGAGCTCGACCTGGCCGCGATCAAGGCCGACGTCGAGGCCATCAGACGGGAGGTCGAGGCCCTCAGGGCGGCCGCGGGCAGCGCCGGCCGGTGACCCGCGTGGGCTGGGATCGGCCCTGACCGGGGAGACCACGGAGCGGACCGGTCACCGCGGCCCGCCAGCTCCGGCCTGGACGGGGCCGTCGCGCTGGTGACGGGCGGCTACCCGGCGGGGGGGCTGGCCGGGCCGCCTTCGGCGAAGTCCCAGCCGGCGCCGTCCTGGAACGCCTTGAGGATGCGGCGGCTCACCACCATCCGGTGGACCTCGTCGGGACCGTCGTAGATGCGGGCGGCCCGCGCCTCCCGGTACATCCTCGCCAGCGGCGTGCCGTCGGTCAGGCCGAGCGCGCCGTGGACCTGGATGGCGCGGTCGATCACGTCGTGGAGCACGGCCGCGGCGTGGAACTTGAGCAGCGAGACCTCGACCCGCGCCTCGTCGCCCTGGTCGATCTTGTGGGCGGTGTCGAGGGTGAGCAGCCGGCACGCCTGGATCCCGGCCGCCGAGTCGGCGACCCAGTTCTGCACGGTCTGCTTGCCGGCCAGCGGGCCGCCGAACGCCTCGCGCTCCAGCGAGTAGGAGCAGAGCAGCTCGAAGGCGCGCTGCATCTGGCCGAGCCAGCGCATGACGTGGTGGATGCGCCCCGGCCCGAGGCGCTTCTGGGCGATGCGGAAGCCGTCGCCAGGCTCGCCGATGGTGTTGGCCACCGGCACCCGCGCGCCGGTGTAGCGGACCTCGCAGTGGGTGCTCCAGCCGCGTCCCCGGTGGCCCATGGTCGGGATGGCGCGCACCACCTCCACGCCTGGGGTGTCGGCGGGCACGACGATCTGCGACGCACGCCGGTGCGGCGGCGCGTCCGGGTCGGTGACGGCCATGACGATCCCGAAGGCGGCGCCCTCCGCCCCGGAGCTGAACCACTTGTGGCCGTCGACCACCCAGTCGTCGCCGTCGCGGGCGGCGCGGGTGCGCAGGCCGGTCGGGTCGGAGCCGGACACCTCGGGCTCGGTCATGGAGAAGAACGAACGGACGTCGCCGGCCACCAGCGGCCGGAGCCAGCGCCGCCGCAGCTCGGGCGAGCCGAACAGGTTGAGGATCTCGGCGTTGCCGGCGTCCGGGGCCTGGCAGCCGAACACCAGCGGGGCCCAGTGGCTGCGCCCGATGATCTCGTTGAGGTAGGCGTAGGGGAGGAAGCCGGTGCCGGTCCCGCCCGCCTCGGGCCCGATATGGGGCGCCCACATCCCGGCCGCCTTGACCCGGCCCTGCAGCTCCTCGACCAGCGCCTCGGCCGCGTCGTCCTCCTGGTCGAAGACCGGCTCGGCCGGGTAGACGTGCTCGTCCATGAAGGAGCGGACGCGGCCGCGCAGCTCGCGCAGGTCCGCGGTCATCTCAAGCTCGCGCATCGCGCCTCCTCTCGGCACCCACCGACGATAACCCCGGAGGCGGGTAGGCTGCGCCCTGCAATCCGGCTGCGGGGACGAGGAGGGGACGTGCGCACGCTGGACCTGTTCGACCTGCGCGGCAAGGTCGCGATCGTGACCGGTGGCGCGGCTGGGATCGGCCGGCAGATGGCCGAGGGCCTGGCCGAGCTCGGCGCCGACCTGGTGCTCGGCGCCCGCAAGGCCGAGCGCTGCGCCGAGGTGGCCGCCGAGCTGGCCGCCGCGGCCGGGGTCCAGGCGCTCGGGGTCGGCTGCGATGTGGCCGACCCCGAGCAGGTGGAGGCCATGGTGGCCGCTGCCGTGGACCGCTTCGGCCGGGTCGACGTGCTGGTCAACAACGCCGGCACGACCTGGACGGCGCCGGCCGCGTCGATGCGCCTGGAGGACTGGCGCAGGGTGCTCGACGTCAACCTGACCGGCGCGTTCCTGTGCTGCCAGGCCGCGGGCCGGGTGATGATCGGGCAGGGCGGCGGCAAGATCGTCAACATCGCCTCGGTCGCGGGCTTCGGTGGGTTGCCGCCGGAGCTGATGGACACGGTCGCCTACAACGCGAGCAAGGGTGGGCTGATCACCCTCACCCGCGACCTGGCCGTCAAGTGGGCCCGGCACGGCATCAACGTGAACGGGATCGCGCCAGGCTGGTTCCCGTCCCGCATGAGCGCCTGGACGCTCGAGCACCGCGGCGACACCCTCAGCCAGTTCATCCCCCTGCGCCGGTTCGGCGGCCCCGACGACCTCAAGGGCGCCGTCGCCTACCTCGCCTCGGCCGCGTCCGACTACGTGACCGGGCACGTCCTGGTCGTCGACGGCGGCAGCGCCGCCCACTGACCGCGCCCGGCCCGGGCTTGTCCCCACCGGAGAGGAGCCGCTGATGCGCTGGCGGCAGCGCCGCCCACTGACCGCGCCGCTGGTCCACGGGCTCGGCGGCTCGCACGTCAACTGGCTCGCGGCCGGGCCGCGGCTGGCCGCTCGGGCGCGCGTGCTCGCGGTCGACCTGGCCGGGTTCGGCCGCACCCCGCCGGCCGGCCGCTCGTCCAGGGTGCGGGCCAACCAGCGGCTGCTCGGCCGCTTCGTGGAGGAGGTCGCCGGCGCGCCCGCGGTCCTGGTCGGCAACTCCATGGGCGGCATGATCTCGGTGCTCGAGGCGGCCCAGCACCCTGGGCGGGTGGCCGGGCTCGTGCTGGTCGCCCCGACCGTGCCGCGGCCCCGCGGCGTGCCGCTGGACCGCCTGGTCGGTGTCGCCTTCGCCGCCTACGCGATCCCGGGGGTGGGGGAGCGGTTCCTGGCCCGCCGCCGCGCGCAGCTCGGCACCGAGGGGCTCGTGCGCGAGACCCTGCGGCTGTGCTGCGTGGACGCGGGCCGGGTGCCACCGGAGGTGCTGACGGCCGGGCTGGCGCTCGCCCGCGAGCGGGAGGGGATGCCGTGGGCGGACGCCGCGTTCCTGCAGGCGGCCCGCTCGCTGCTCGCCGTGCTCGCCCGCCCGGGCGCCTACCTGCGGGTGATCGGCTCGGTCACGGCACCCACCCTGCTCCTCCACGGCAGCGGTGACCGCCTGGTCCCGCTCGGGAGCAGCCGCAACGTCGCCCGGCTGCGGCCGGACTGGACCTTCGAGGTGCTCGACGGCATCGGGCACGTCCCGCAGATCGAGGACCCGGACCGGTTCGCCGCGACCGTGACCGCCTGGCTGGACGGCCCCGGCCGCCCGGCCGCGGCGGCCGCCTCGGCCCAGCCCGGCAGAGAGGCGGCCGGGGCGTGACTCGTCGCCAACAGTTCGGCCAGTCCGGCGCCGTCCACGAGCTGTACGAGCTGCACGACCCTCTGCCCGGCTCGACCGTCAACGCCGCGCTGGCTGCCCTCGCGCTGCGCTGACGGTGGCCTGCCTGGTGCTCGGGGTCGACCGGCTGCGGGTGATGGCGTGCCCGCCGCTCAGCGGCATGTCGATCCTCCTTGGCGGAACGCCGGTGCCCGCGACGGCGCCGGCAATCGGTCCAGCCTCAGCCTGCGATGAGCTCCAGACGAGGACGACCGGCGGTCCGTCGCCGAGTCGGTCGAAGGCGATGGTGGTGCCGTCGCGCGACGTCACGTTGTGCATCGGTGGCTCCTTGTCAGGTGGTCGTGGGAGAGCCAGTCCAGATTGAGACCGCTGGGATGTCGCGAGCTCATCGCGAGGTCGCGTGTCCGGCGGCGAAGAACTCGTCCAGCAGCGGCGCCGGCGCCGCCGCCTTGACGATGTGCACCACGTACTTCACGTCGTCACTCCTTGCGATGCCGGGCGTCCGGGACGGGCCCTCACCGGAGACGTCGGAGCCTACGCCCCGACCTCGACGTCCATCGCCACCACGACACGATGGTCCGGGCGGCCATCCTTGGCCAGGACCGAGTGCTCCGACGCGGTAGCCCGGTACAGGCGTAGGCCCGCCGGCCCCCGCACGTCATCCGGCGTCCACGCCTGGCCCAGGTGGACGAGCGATCGCCGCGAGAACACATCGATCCCCCGTTCGAGGTCGGCGCCCGTCACCTCCTCGGCGCGGGCCGACATGTACACGCCCTGACCGGTACCGATGGGCACCTGGGAGTCGAAGACGACGATGCTCACCGCAGGCCGTGCGGCGATGTTCCGCGAGTGCCTCGCCTGCGGCGACGAGACCCAGTAGAACTCCCTGTATCCCGCGACCGCGTAGTAGACGGGCGAGACCCAGGGTCGCCCGGCCGCATCGGCCGTACCGAGCACCATGTACAGGTTGGCGTCGATGATCCCCCTCGCGACGGCGCGGAGCTCCTGGTCGCTCATGCCGGCCGAGCCCCTTGACCGTCGCGCCACCCTGCACCAGAAGATCTCCGCCTGTTCGAGCTGCGTGCGCGCCTCCGCCCACGGCGTGGCTGTCGCGTCGGGGCTGCTGAAGCCGGGGTGCAGCTCGGCAATCGGGTCGTGGTCGGTCATCTCTCTCCCTCAGCGCACGGCCGCCGGCGGGACGTTGTGGTTCCGCCGGAAGAGGTTGGTGGGGTCATAGCGGCCCTTGACCGCCGCCAGCCGGTCCCAGGTCGACCCGGGTAGGCCTGGCGGGCCCGCGCCTGGCCCTCGTCACCGAGGAAGCCAACGTACACGCCCGCGTCACCCTGGCGCAGGGAGCAGGGACGGCCGATGAGGTTGTCGGAGGGCGGCCCTATGATGGGCTCTCGTGCAGAATTCGGCGGGGCCTGGTGCCCAGGGCGGAGAGGAGCGACCGGATGACCGAGTTGGCGGCGGCGGACGACATCGCGCAGACGACGCCAACGCGGGAGCTGGAACTCCGGCTGGAAGCGCATCGGGCGGAGCTGACCGGCTACGCCTATCGGATGCTGGGATCGGCGTTCGAGGCGGAGGACGCCGTGCAGGAGACGCTGCTGCGGGCGTGGCGGAGCTTCGATCGTTTCGAGGGCAGAGCGACGCTGCGCACGTGGCTCTATCGCATCGCGAGCAACGTCTGCCTCGACATGCTGAACGGGAGAGAGCGTCGCGCCCGCCCCATGGACCTCGGGTCCTCGAAGACGGCCGACTCCCCCCTTGGCGCCGCGCTGCCGGAGGCCACGTGGATCGAGCCGATCCCCGACGCTCGTGTCCTGCCGGCCGGAGGCGACCCGGCCGAGCTGGCCGAGGCGCGCGAGACGGTCCGCCTTGCCTTCGTCGCCGCGCTGCAGCACCTCCCGCCCCGCCAGCGAGCGGTGCTGATCCTGCGGGAGGTCCTGCGCTGGAAGGCCAGCGAGGTCGCGGAGCTGCTCGACACCACCGTCGCGTCGGTCAACAGCGCGCTCCAACGAGCGCGCTCGGCACTCGCCGCCAGAGACGTCACCGCCACCGGCGTGTCCGAGCCGATGGACGACGCGCAGCGGGCGCTCCTGGCCCGCTACGTCGACGCCTTCGAGCGATACGACATGGACTCGCTCACCTCGCTGCTCCACGAGGACGCGACGTGGTCGATGCCGCCCTACGAGCTGTGGCTGCGGAGCCATCTCGACATCCGCCGGTGGTGCCTGGGGCCGGGCATCGGCTGTCGGGGCTCGCGCCTGGTCCCGACCGTGGCCAGCGGTTCGCCGGCGTTCGGGCAGTACAAGCACGGTGGTCCGGGAGGCGGCTACGAGCCGTGGGCGCTTCAGGTCCTCGAGGTAGCGGCGGGTCGGATCGCCGGGATCAGCTTCTTCCTCGACACCGCGAGGCTGTTCCCGCTCTTCGGCCTGCCCCCTCGGCTCGAGGGGTAAGCCCGGGGAGAGCGGCACGACGTCGCGCAGCCCCATCAGGTCCGGCAGCTCCTGCAGCTGGCCACCCGCGTGCCGCAGCCGGATCTGGCGCCCGAACCGCGCGACGGTACCGGAATCCTGTCGTCGACCTCCGCTCCGACCATGGCACAGGCCCAGGAACGGCCTGTCCATGTGGGGTCTCTCGCAGGTGACGGGCTGACCTCCGCTCCGACCATGGCACAGGCCCAGGAACGGTCACGGCCCCGGCATCCTGCCGGGGCCGTGACCGTTGCAAACGGGAGGTGGCTGCTCAGCGGTTGCGCAGCGCGGAGATCAGCTCGTCCTTGTCCATCGAGGAGCGACCCTCGATGCCGAGCTCCTTGGCCCGCTCGCGCAGCTCCTCGACGCTCCGGTCCTCGTAGGAACGGGTGTCGCGGCCCTTGCGGGGGGCACGGGAAGCGGTCTCATTGGCCGCCTGCGACAGCGGAGCGGCGGTGGTGCGCACCTCGCCGGCCTCGCCGGTGCGGGCGCTGCCGGCGACGACCTCGCGGTCGGCCTTTGGCGCGGTCTTGCGGGCGAGGATGTCGGTGGCCTTGCCGACGGCCTCGGCGGTCTCGCCGGCTGCCCGGGTGACGCTGGTGCCGGCGGCCTTCACGCGGCTGCGGGCGGAGCGGACCTGGTTGGCCGCGCTCCTGGTGGCGGGGCTGGTGCGGATCGAGCCGACCAGCTCGCGACCGCGCCTGGCCAGCCCGTCGAACTCCTGCCCGGCCTGGTCGCGCAGGATGCGCAGCCGCTCAGGAGCCTCCTTGCCGAGGGTCCGGGCCTCCTGGCCCAGGGACTGGGCCTGCCTGGGGGCCTCGACGCGGATCCGGTCGATTGACCGGACCAGCTCTACGGCTGCCTCCCCGGCGCCCACGGTGGCGTAGGCGGAGTCGGCGAGCAGCGAGCGCAGGCTGCGCTGGGCCCGCTTGGCCCGCTCACGGGCCGCGTCGCCCTGCTTGCGGGCGCGGTCCCTGGTGCTGGTGCTGGTGGTGGTTGCCATGTGTGGGCTCCCTCACTGGTGTTCGATGGCGGATATGCTTACTGCGGTAGTCTCATGTTAAACAATTGCAAGCAGTCGTGCAACCCGCGGAGGCGGAAGTGATGGACACGGCGCGCCGACTGGGATAGCAGTCTCCCCGACCTCCCCTTCGGGACCCTGACCAGAGGAGCAATCGATGCGCAGCGAGCTGTTCGGCAAGAACCTCGAGTCCTCGTCGGCCGACCTGTTCACCCTGCAGAACTCCAAGCTGCTCAAGGTCGCCCTGCAGGGCGAGGTGATGGCGCGGCAGGGCTCGATGGTCGCCTACCAGGGCCAGGTCGAGTTCGACTACGAGGGGAGCGGCGGCGTCGGCCGCTTCATCAAGAAGGCCGTGACCGGCGAGGGCGTCCCGCTCATGCGCTGCCGGGGGCAGGGGGACCTCTTCCTGGCCAACGACGCCGACGAGATCCATCTGCTCCACCTCGACCAGGACGCGCTCACGGTGAACGGCGCGAACATCCTCGCGTTCGAGCCGGCCATCTCCTGGGACATCCGCCGGGTGGAGGGTGCCTCCATGCTCACCGGCGGACTGTTCAATACCGTGCTGACTGGGACCGGCTGGGTGGCGATCACCGCCCATGGCACCCCGGTGGTGCTGCAGACCGACGCGCCCACCTTCGTCGACGCCCAGGCGGCGGTCGCCTGGAGCGCCAGCCTGCAGACCAGCTTGTCCCGCTCGATGAAGCTGGGCGCGCTGGTCGGCCGCGGCAGCGGCGAGGCGGTCCAGCTCGCCTTCCTCGGCCAGGGCTTCGTGGTCGTCCAGGCCAGCGAGGGCCACGTCGTACCTGCGCACTCGCACTAGCCTTCTACCGCAGACTCGTGGACGCCCTGCTCGACGCCGGCATCACCCCTGCCCTCACCCTCTACCATTGGGATCTTCCACAGGCGCTCCAGGACCGGGGTGGCTGGGCCGAGCGCGCCACGGTGGACGCGTTCGCCGGTTCCCTCGAGTCGGCAAGTCCCCGTCCCAGGTGCCTCCCCTCCTCGACCGGCGGCCCGCAGCTGCGGCCGGTGGGATGGGTGGGCGGCCGGGGGGGGTCCCAGCCTCCCGCGGCTCGAAGCCGTCGAACCTGGCGCCGACGCTCGCCCTGAGTCTCGTCCTGGTCGCGCACCCCGGCCGCGCCTTCTACGATGGAGTGCCATGACCAAGCCCGTGACCGCCCCCAGCCGGTGACCCGGACAGCCATGAGCGACCGGGGCGCGGACGGCCCGGACCCGGTGGCTCCGGGCACCCGGCTGCACAGCCGGGTGCTGCGCCTGGCGTCCGGCCTCGACCCGCTCGACCTCGTCGGGGAGCCGGAGTTCGCCTGGGCCTCGCCAACCGGCGAGCTGGTGACCGCGGGCGTGGCGGCCCGGGTCGACGTCGGCACCGGGCGGGACCGGATCCAGCGGGCCGCCGACGAGACCGGGGCGCTCCTGGGCGCCGCCCGCATCCACGACCCCGGGGGAAGCGGCCTCGGACCGCTGGCCGTCGGCGTCATCCCGTTCGGCGACGCCGCCACGGGCCGGCTGACGGTGCCGGAGCTGGCCGTCCGCCGCGGCCCGGACCGGGCCGTGTGGGCGGTGGTGACGGCCGCCGGCCACCCACCCGACCTGCCCGACCTGCGTGCCCGGCGGCCCAGCAGCCCGGGCCACGACGCCTGGCCGGGCGTCCGCGCGGTCCGCGCCCCTGCCGGCCAGGACCGCGCCGCCTTCCAGGCCGCCGTGACGACCGCACTGGACCTGATCGCCGCGGGCCGGCTCGACAAGGTCGTGCTCGCCCGTGAGCTGCTGGTCGAGGCGGCAGGGCCGTTCTGGAGCGCGGCCGTGCTCCGCCGCCTCCGCGACCGGTCGGCCGGCTCGTTCGTCTACGCCAGCGACGGGTTCGTGGGCGCGAGCCCGGAGCTGCTGGTGGCGAGGAGGGGGAGGGTGGCGACCTCGAGGCCGATGGCCGGGACGGTCGCCCGCGGCGGCACGGCCGACGAGGAGGCCCGCCGGGTGGCCTGGCTGCGCTCCTCCGGCAAGGAAGCCGTGGAGCACCGCCTGGTGGTCGACATGGTGGCCGAGACCCTCGCCAAGGTGGCCGACGAGGTCGCGGTCGCACCGGTCGAGGTGGTGCGCCTGCCGACCGTGGCCCACCTCGCCACCAGGGTGTCGGCCGAGCTGACCGAGCCGGTGCCGTCCGCCCTCGAGCTTGCCGGGCTGCTGCACCCCACCCCGGCCGTGGCCGGGGCGCCCCGCGACGCCGCTCTCGAGGTGCTCGCCCGGCTGGAGCCGTTCGCCCGTGGCCCCTACGCCGGGCCGGTGGGCTGGGTCGACCACCGCGGCGACGGCGAGTGGGCGGTCGCCCTACGCTGCGCCACGCTCGACGGCCCGGTCGCCCGGCTGGTGGCAGGGGCCGGCATCGTCGCCGGCTCCGACCCCGACGCCGAGTGGGCCGAGACCGGCTACAAGCTCGAGGCGATGCTGCGGGTGCTCACCAGCGCCTGAGCCGGTCTGCTACCGTCTGGAGGCCATGCGCACGGCCTTCCAGCACCGCCTCCATCCCGCCAGGCTGCTCGTCATCCTGGCGCTGCTGCTCGTGCCGCTGCTGCCCGGCGGCCAGGCGCCACCGGCTGCGGCCGGCCCGGGCCGGCAGCTCGCCCCGGGCGCGTCCTCCGGCAACGACCAGGCCGTGCTGCGCGTCCGCGACCGCGGGCCGGTGCCGCGCATCCTGCCCGACCGCCTCGACCAGCCTGGCCAGAGCGGTCGCGCCCTCGGCTGGGCGGTCGTGGCCACGGCGCTGGCCGTGCTCGCGCTCGGCCCGGCCGGGCGCGTGCGCGTGCCGCGCCGGCGGTCCCGGCACGCACCCCAGGCCGCTCCTGGCCCGCCTTGGGCACCCCCGCGCATCCAGCCGGCCTGACCGTCACGCCCGCCGGTGCCGCCGGCGCGGCCACGGGTACAGCTTCGAGGGATGATCGATGATGCTGGTACGGACAATCCTCCAGATGGTTGCCGGCGCGCGGGCACGCCGGCGGGGCGACAAAGCCGGTCGGGCTCCCCGACCCACCCTCTCCGACCAGCTGCGCGCGGAGGAGCAGCGCCAGCAGCAGCGCAAGCGGGACGCGAGCAGGAGGCGGCCATGAGCCTTCGCCTGGAGCAGCCAGGCACCGGCAGATAAGGAGCGCGTCAGGAGATGGACATCCAGCAGACGGCCCTGCCCGGGGTAGGGCTGCGCCACGACTTCACCACCCGCGCCGGGCGCCAGCTCGGCGTGGTCACCCACCGCAGCGGCCGGCGTGACCTGCTGCTGTACGACCGGGCCGACCCGGACGCCTGCCAGGAGGTCCTCCAGCTCACCGACGAGGAGGCCGACGCGCTGGCCGAGCTGCTGGGCGCGGCCCGGATCGTCGAGGGCCTGCCCGCCCTGCAGCAGCACATCGAGGGCCTGGCCATCGACTGGCTGCCGATCCGGCCGGGCTCCCCGTACGCCGGCAAGACGATCGCCGACACCCAGGCCCGCACCCGCACCGGGGTGTCGATCGTCGCGGTCCTGCGGAAGGACACCGCCGTCCCAGCGCCAGCCCCGGACTTCCAGATCCAGCCGGGCGACACCCTGGTCGTGGTCGGGACCGCCCCTGGCGTCAAGGCGCTGGCCGGCATCCTGGGGAGCTGACCACCGTGCACGGCGCCACCCTGCTGCTGGAGCTGGGCGGGGTGATCCTCGGGCTCGGGATCCTCGGCCGGCTGGCCGGCCGGCTCGGGCTGTCGGCCATCCCCCTGTACCTGCTGGCCGGCCTGGCGTTCGGGGAGGGCGGTCTGCTGCCGCTGGTCACCGCCCAGGAGTTCATCGAGGTGGGCGCCGAGATCGGCGTCATCTTGCTGCTCCTGCTCCTCGGCCTCGAGTACTCCGCCGACGAGCTGGTCGGTAACCTGCGCGCCGCCACCCCGGCCGGCCTGGTCGTGGCCGGGCTCGCCCAGCGGTTGCAGGTCTCGGCCGCGGTCGACGCGTTCCTGGTCGGCATCGCCCTGTCGGGCCCGGCCGCGGACGCGGCCCGGGCCCTGCTCACCCCCCTGCGCGACCTGTTCGCCGCGGTGTTCTTCGTGTTCTTCGGGCTGCGGACCGACCCGGGCCTCATCCCGGCCGTCGCCCTGGCGGCTACCGGCCTCGCCGTGACCACTGCGGCGACCAAGGTGGCCGCCGGCTGGTGGGCCGCCCGGCGGGCCGGCATCGGCACCCGGGGCCGCTGGCGGGCCGGGGCCGCGCTGGTCGCCCGGGGCGAGTTCTCGATCGTGATCGCCGGGCTGGCCGTGTCCGCCGGCCGCGAACCCGACCTCGGCCCCCTGGCCGCCACCTACGTGCTGGTCCTCGCCGTGCTCGGCCCGCTCCTCGCCCGGGTGGTCGCCCCCCTGGTCACCGCCGCCCGCCGGCGCGCGGGCCGCGCGCCGGCGACGCCGGAGCCGGGCCCGGCCGGCGAAGGCGACCGCCCGCGGCCGAGGCAGAACGAAACCGAGCGGCTACGGTCGCCCTGAGGGACCCGACGCGAGGGCGCAGGCGGCGCGGCGACTCACCCTGACGGACCCGCCCGGACCGCAGCGGGGGAGCGACCCCGGTCCCCAGGCGAGCGCTCACGCGGCGCCGCGGCCCGGCCTGGCAAGGCACGTTGCCGGAGCCATCAGGCGGCGCCGCGGCTCGGCCTGGCAAGGCACGTTGCCGGAGCCATCAGGCGGCGCCGCGGCTCGGCCTGGCAAGGCACGTTGCCGGAGCCATCAGGCGGCGCCGCCGGCCCGGGCGTCCAAGGCGGCGGCCACCGCGCGGGCCACCGCGCGGTGCCTGGCCAGGTTGACCGCCCGGTCGCTCGGGACGAGCAGCACGGTCGTACGCTGGCTGGCGAGCGCCTCGGCGACGGCCGGGAGCAGGTCGCCGGCGCGGGTGACCCGGCACCAGGGGAGACCGGCGGCGGTTGCCAGGGCGCCGAGGTCCAGGCCGTGCGGGGTGCCGAACAGGGGCTCGAAGTACCGCTCGGGCAGCTCGGCCTGGGGCAGGAACGAGAAGATCCCGCCGCCGTCGTTGTCGCAGACCACAAACACCACCGGCCCGGTCTGGCGGCTGGCGCCGAGGACGCTGCTCGCGTCGTGGAGGAAGGTGAGGTCGCCGCAGAGCGCGACGACCGGCGGCGGGCCGACCGCCGCGGCCCCGAGGGCGGCCGCGACGAACCCGTCGATGCCGCTGGCGCCCCGGTTGGCCACGAACACCAGGCCGTCACGGGCCCGGGCGAAGGTGTCCACGTCGCGCACTGGCATGCTCGACCCGACCACCAGGGTCGCCCCGTCGGGCAGGCCGGCCACCAGGTCGCGGGCGACCCGGCCCTCGAATGGCTCCTCCCAGCCGTCGAGCAGCGCGTCCATCGCCGACCGGGCCAGCGCGTCCGCGGAGGTCCAGGCGTCGAGCCAGGTCGACCCGGCCCCCGAACGGCTGCCGCCGGTCGAGCCGTCCGTGCCCTCCCCGGTGCCCCACCCACCTGGCGCCCCTGCCGGCCCGCCCGTGCCCTCCCCGGTGCCCCACCCACCTGGCGCCCCTGCCGGCCCGCCCGTGCCCTCCCCGGTGCCGCGCCCGCCCGGCGCCCGTGCCGGCCCGCCCCCCTCGCGCCCGGGTGCCGGCGGGCCCGCTGGCCCGTCCCCCTCCGCGCCGCCGCTGCGGCACGCGGCCGTGACCTCGTCGAGCAGCGCGGACGCGTCGGCCACCAGGTGGATGGCGGCGGCCCGGCCCGGGTCGGGCCAGGCCCTGTCCGGGTCGACGAGCACCTGCGGCACGCTTGCGTCCAGCCAGGTGGCGAGCGCCTTGCTGGTCGGGCCGGCGCCGACCCGGACCACCAGGTCGGGCCGGTGGGTGGCGGCGAACCCGGGGACCCGGAGCAGCGCGTCGTAGGCGGCGACCGCGTGCGGGCCGCGCCGGTGGCCCGAGAGCGGGTCGGCCAGGACCGGCCAGCCGGTCGCCTGGGCGAACGCGTCGGCTGCCTCGAACCGCAGACCCGAGCCCCAGCCAACGACGAGCAGGCCGCGCGTTGCCGCCCGTACCCGCTCGGCCAGGGCGCCCACCTCGGCCGGCCCCGGCCGGGGTGGGAAGGCCGCCGACGCGGTCCAGGGCGCCCCATCCGGGCGGCCGGGGGCTGGCTCGCCGCCGAGCTCCCGGGGGATCAGCGGCTCGGCAAAGGCGAGGTTCACCTGCACCGGGCCGGCAGGCGGGCCGGCCGCCTCGGCGACCGCCCGGGCCGTGAGCGAGCGCCAGTACGGGCCGGCGCCCGGGCCGGCCACGGCCAGGCCCACCTCGCAGAACCAGCGCACCGCACCGCCGTAGAGCCGGAGCTGGTCGACGGTCTGGTTGGCGCCGGTGTCGCGGAGCTGCGGGGGCCGGTCCGCGGTCAGCACCAGCAGCGGCACCCTGGCGTGGTGGGCTTCGAGCACCGCCGGGTGGAAGTTCGCCGCCGCCGTCCCCGAGGTGCACACCACCGCCACCGGCCGCCCCGACCGCTTGGCCGCGCCGAGCGCGAAGTACGCGGCCGACCGCTCGTCGACGTGCACGTGCACCTGCATCCCGGGGTGCTCGGCGAGGGCGAGCGCGAGCGGGGCCGACCGCGACCCGGGGGCCAGGCAGGCGTGGGCCACCCCGCCCCGGACCAGCTCGTCCACCAGGGTGAGGGCGAGCACGCGCCCCGGGTCGCTCACAGGACGACGATCCTCAAGTACCCCATCGCGTCACCGAGGGGTCGAGCTTCACCATCGCGTCACCGAGGGGTCGAGCTTCACCATCGCGTCACCGAGGGGTCGAGCTTCACCTGGAGGCGCGCTCACTCCTACTTCGTCAGTTCTGTCATGATCTCGTGGTCACTGTCCGTTGGCCGCCGGTCCAACGCTTGACCTTAACCTGACTCCACCGCGATGGTCGTGGTGAAGTAGAGAGCCAGTTATGAGAAAGGCCCTCTGAGCAGGGAGAATGGCGTTCCTCAGACGTCCATCCGTCCCGATTGGGAGGGCACTACCGCGATGCCATCCTCCCACAGCCCGACTCGATGGGATGGGCACGGGGACGGCGGTGTCCCCCAGTCGTCCTCGATGCGGACGATGGCATCATCCAAACCCGGGTGGCGTGGCGCGCAGCTCGCCCGCGGCTTCGAAGTCGGCGACGAAGCCGCCCCAGCCGCCGACGGCATCTTCCTGGGCGGGTGATGTCACGACCAGCAGGTGGACGTCGTCGTCGCTGCGGATCGTGTAGCCGTGCGGGATGCCACGGGGCAGGAACACGAACCCGCCGTCGTCCACCTCGAACGTGTCATCCCCGCACCGGAAGGTGAGCGCACCCTGTACCACGTAGAAGATCTCGTCTTCCGTCGTGTGGGTGTGGTCCGGGGGCTCCTCACCGGGGCGAGTGGTGTACTCGACGACCGCCAGACGCCGGCCTCGGCCAAGCTCACCTGCTTTGACGGTGAAGTCGATGCCGTAGTGGTAGGTCCAGCCCTCGCCTGCCTGCAGCGCGTACGGGCGCATCCCTGCGTTGTCCATCGGTTCCTCCCTCACTGTCTGGGTTGTCCCCCAGACCTGTCTCATGATCGAACGCCCCGGTCGGGAGCGGGTGGCGCCGACGGGTCGTAGCGGGTGGATGGGGCTGACCGACCTCACCCTGGGCTGCGACATCGGCAGCGCGAGCAAGCGACCGTCGATGGCCGACGCGCTTGACCGCTATGCGGCGGGGCTCGAGGCGATGAGGGCGTGGAGCCGGTGCGGGCGAGAGGGTTGCGTGCGTTCCGTCTGCCGCCCGAGGTCGTGGTGGCGAGGCAGGCGGGGCTCGTCGAACGGCTCGGATGGCTTGTGGAGGATGCGGGGTAGCGTGTCGGGTTGGTTGACCAAGGGCGACGCCTCGACGGGCTGGTCAGGATCTTCGTGGTCGGTGTGGGCCACGTGGGCGTCGGGGGACGTCCCAAGGTGTGCAACGGCCGGGCAGGTGGGGTGGGAGCGGCCCAGCAGACCAGCGTCTGGGCGGTCATGACCAGGGTCAGCCAGGCGTCGTTGGCGGCGAACCCGGAGCAGGGCAGGTTGGCAAGCCCGGTGGCCTTGGCGCCGCGGATGCGGTCCCCAGGCGCGGGCGTGGGGCGGTGGCGGGCCTCCAGCCAGGCGATGTCGGGGTCGGGCTGGTCGGTGATGAACACCTGGAAGCGGTGCCCGTGCTGGTCGGTGAAGGTCATCTTGTGGCTGGCGCCAGGGTGGGGCCGCTCGCGGCGGCAGACCGCCCTGGTGCCCGGCGGCCAGCCCGCAGGGCCCAGGCCCGTAAGCTCACACACCCAGGCGCCCGGGCGGTCGTGGCCGTCGGGGCCGCGGGCGGGCAGCCAGCCGCCGGCGGGGGCGGCCAGGACCGCCTGCTTGACGTCGGCCTCGATGGGGAACCCGACCGAGAACCCCAGGCCGCGCCGGTGCAGGTCCTCGACGAAGGCGTGGGTGGCGCCGGCGGTGTCGGCCCGGACCAGGACCGGCCGCGCCGGTTCACGTGGCCGGAGCCTTCCGCTTACTCGACCTGGGGAAGCTGCTGAGGTTGGGCGCCGGGAGGCATCGCCGTCAGCGGCAGGCTGCGTCGGTGCTGCTTATCCACCAGTACTTCGATGCTGTAAAGACCCGGAGCGGGGATGGCAAATGCCTTCATGGGTACCGCAAGAGGGACGCGAACCATCTGACCCGCCGGAACAACCTGCGCGAGGCCGACGGTCGGCGGATTGACCATGAAGGTGACATCAAGCTGCGCGATCTGTTTGCCATCCGTGTCTTGCAGGATGATGCGAAGCTGATGGTCTTCCGCGGCTTCTGACGGGTGCAGGGTGAGCAGTAACGCGAGGTCCACGTTTAACGGCGCCGGGTAAGAATCCCGCCACAGCGCTCCGACGCCGCCGCCGAGGATGTGCAGCAGCCCTTCTCGCACCGTGACGGCGTCACAGGCGAGCGCTTCGATGTCCATGGGCCTCCTACGCCGGTACCCCGTCTGGTCCGATGGTCTTGCCCGTCGTTGGCACAACCGACCTGACAGGTGGATCAACGACCCGCACGACGCTCGCAACGATCTGGATGAGGTTACCCGCGACCGTCGCGGAGACGCCAACGTGAGTCGTCGGCGCCGTGTTCTGCTGTGCGCCAAGCTCGATCGGCACCCGGTCCTCAACCTCGGCGGGCTCCTCCAGGTAGAACTCAGCGCCGGCGTGCGCCTGCTCTCGGACCTCCTCGAAGGTCGCTCCGGCCGCGCTGAACCCGGGCAGGTCGGGCGACTCCGCCCACCAGCCCTCGGGTTCGCAGTGATACTCCATCAGCACCCTTCGCCCGGCCACCTCGCACCTCCTAGACCAGCCTGAGAGCCTCTTCGACCGTGAGCCCCACGTCCTTGACGAGGGTCTTACGAACAAGCCCCGGCGCGATCGTGGCTCCATCGTGCCACGAGAACGTTAGTGGGGGATACCCCGCGGTCGACTCAAGGCGTCGATGAGAGGTGCCACGCTGCCTCACCACGCGATAGTGCAGGGGAGCCCGGGTCAGGACCGCCATGAGCTGTCGCGCCTTCATCGATGGAAACACAGCGGAGGACCCTACTCCTGCTCAGGAGAAGCTCACGAACGCCCCCGGCCGGGGGCCGCATGGGAGCCTACCCGAGCAGCCACCGGCCCCGACGCCATCTCTCCGCTGCGCGGGGAGGCCGCGGCCGGGTCGGAGGACCCCAGGATGTCCGAGGTCGGCTATTCGGATGCCGCCTCTTCTGGTCGCCTCGCCTCGTTCGACCGTCGGATTATGAGTTCTCCGAACGCCGTCCAACAGGTGCTGGTCGGTGATCTCTAGGCAGGTCAAGTTGGGTGGGCCGTCCAGCGCGTACACCCAAGATCGAGGCAGTACCATCGTTCGGACTAACTAACTAACAGACGGACTGACAAGCCCCTCATCAGATCGCAGGAGTCCAATGGACGCCTGAGTTCTCCCCGGCCCGATGATCGGGGGGTTGTACATCGGCAGGCTGCTTCAGGCCGCCGCCCTGGTAGGGCTGGCCGTCTTGTTTAGATACTCGGGGCACTACCCGCCCATGTCCACTCAGGAGCTGGAGGAACTGGACGGCCTCAAAGTGATCTATTGCACGCTTTGTTCTGCCTTGCTGGAACGAGCCGTATACCAGTGACTGATCCATTTGGCTTACATCGCTTCTTGATTTACCAGAGTAGCGGCTGTTACTACTACTGTCAGACAACCCCGGGTTTCCAGAGGGGTGGCCTGGTTCCAGCGAAACCCAACGTTAAAGGAGGTGACCTTGCCACGGCGCAGAGCAGCCGAGCTGGACACGCTCTTGATGAGCAGGTACGCCGACGTGCCCCAAGCCCGGGACTTCCATGAGCGACACCTACTGGCGAGACGGTCGCTCGCCCAACCAGGCACGACCATGGGGTAGATCGAGGTCCTCTGGTGATGGCCGTGCCGTCTGTGGGGCTCACCGTTTCGAGGCCCGACCGGGCCACGGAAGCTCAAGGACGCCGACAGTTCGCTCAGCTGGGCTGGCAGATACGACCGCCAGCGCCCGGGCCCGCGCGCTACGACAGATGCAGATGCTGTGCACACACGTAGAGGGGCAGGGCCCGCGGGTCGTGCTCGCGCACGGGTTCACCCAGACCATGGCCTCGTGGGAGCCGCTGGCCGCGCGCCTGCGACCCCGCTGGCAGGTGGTCCGGGCCGATCTGCCCGGCCACGGCGGCTCGGGTGCGGTCCGGGCCGGCCTGCCCGGCGCCGCCCGCCTGCTCGGCGAGGCCGGCGGGCCCGCCGCCTACGTCGGCTACTCCCTCGGGGGGCGGGTCTGCCTGCGCCTGGCGCTGGACCGGCCCGACCTGGTCCGGGCGCTGGTCCTGGTCGGCGCCTCGCCCGGCATCCAGGACCCGGCCGCCCGGGCCGAGCGCCGGGCCGCCGACGAGGCCCTGGCGGCCGCGGTCGAGCGCGACGGGGTCGCGGCGTTCCTCGACCGCTGGCTGGCCGGGCCGCTGTTCGCCACCCTGCCGCCGGAGCGGGCCGGGCGGGCCGCCCGGCTGGCCAATACCGCTGAGGGCCTGGCCGCCGCCCTCCGGCTGCTCGGCACCGGCGCCCAGGAGCCGCTCTGGGAGCGGCTGGCCGGCCTGCAACCGCCGGTCCTCCTCCTGGCCGGGGCCTTGGATGCCAAGTTCGCCGCCCTTGCCGCCCAGATGGCGGTCGCGGTCGGCCCTGGCGCGCACACCGCGCTGCTGCCCGGCGCCGGCCATGCCGCCCACCTCGAGCGCCCGGACGCAACCGGCGAGCTGATCGAGGAATTCTTGCGCCAGCACACGGGCCGCGCGTAGCGACCGAGTCACGACAGCCACAGGCCCGCGGCCAGCAGCACGCCGAGGACGAGCTGGAGGCGGGCGGTGCCCGCCAGGGCGGCGATCAGGCTCGGGCCGTCCTCGCGCCGCCGCACCAGGCGGACGGGGGACAGGGCCAGCGGCGCGGCGGCCAGCGCCAGCAGCACCGGCGGGCGGGACAGGCCGAGCAGCGCGACGGCCACGAACACCGCGGCCACGACCAGGACGAACAGCGCCCGCGAGCGGGACCGGCCCAGGCGGACGGCGAGGGTGCGCTTGCCTGCGCGGCGGTCGCCGTCGATGTCGCGGATGTTGTTGGCGACCAGCAGGGCGACCGCGGCCAGCCCCACCGGCACCGACGCGGCCAGCGCGGCGGGCGGGACCCGCCCGAGCTGGACGTAGGCAGAGCCGCAGGTGGCCACGACCCCGAAGAAGGCCAGCACCGACAGCTCGCCGAGCCCGGCGTACCCGTAGGGGCGCGGGCCGCCGGTGTAGAGCACGGCGGCCGCGGTCGCGGCCGCCCCGACCGCGAGCAGGCGCAGGTCGACCGCGACCGCCAGGGCGAGCCCCGCCGCCATGGCCACCGCGAAGGCCAGGCCCGCGGCCAGCCTGACCTGGCCGGGGGTGGCCAGGCCGGAGGCGACCAGCCGGGCCGGGCCGAGCCGGGCCTGGCTGTCGGCACCCCGCACGCCGTCGGAGTAGTCGTTGGCGTAGTTGGCCCCGACCTGCAGGCCGAGCGCGACGACCAGGGCGGCCAGCGCCCGCCAGGCGACCACCGGCCGCTCGGCGGCGGCCGCGGCGGTGCCCACCAGCACCGGCACGACCGCGGCGACCAGGGTCCTCGGGCGGGCGCCTCGCAGCCAGACGCGCATGCCGGTCAGGGCCGGCGGGGGAACTTGGAGAAGTCGGGCCGGCGCTTCTCGCGGAAGGCGTTGCGGCCCTCCTGCGCCTCCTCGGTCATGTAGTAGAGGAGGGTGGCGTCGCCGGCGAGCTGCTGGATGCCGGCAAGCCCGTCGGAGTCGGCGTTCAGGCCCGCCTTGAGCAGCCGCAGCGACAGCGGGCTCTTGTCGAGGATCTTGCGGCACCAGGCGACGGTGGTCTCCTCGAGCCGGTCCAGCGGCACCACGGTGTTGACCAGGCCCATGGCCAGGGCCGCCTCGGCGTCGTACTGCTCGCAGAGGAACCAGATCTCGGCCGCCTTCTTGCGGCCGACCGTCCGGGCCAGCAGCCCGGCCCCGTAGCCGCCGTCGAACGACCCCACCTTGGGGCCGGTCTGGCCGAAGCGGGCGTTGTCGGCCGCGACCGTCAGGTCGCAGACCAGGTGCAGCACGTGGCCCCCGCCGATCGCGTAGCCGGCCACCATCGCGATCACCGGCTTGGGCAGGCGCCGGATCTGCACCTGCAGGTCGAGGACGTTCAGGCGCCCGACGCCGTCGTCGCCGACGTAGCCGTCGTCACCGCGGATGCGCTGGTCGCCGCCGGAGCAGAACGCCTCGCTACCCTCGCCGGTGAGCACCACGACGCCGACCTCGGGGTCGTTGCGGGCCAGCTCGAACGCTGCGGAGAGCTCGAACAGGGTCCTGGGGCGGAACGCGTTGCGCACCTCGGGACGGCAGATGGTGATCTTGGCGATGCCGTCGGCGGTCTCGTACCGGATGTCGCTCCACTCGCCGCGCTGGTGCCACTCCACGGGCGCTCGCGCTCCTTCGTCGGCTCGGTCGGGATGCGGCTGCCAGGGTAGCGCCAGATCACGTCCCGGTCTCAGGTGGGGCCTGCACGGTCACCGACTGGCAGTTCTTGGGGGGACACGGCGGTAGCGCCAGATCACGTCCCGGTCAGGTGGGCCTGCCCTGGTCTCGCTGATCTCCAGGAGGTGGCCGTCGTGAGCTCCATGCCCTCGTCGGGAAGTCGCTCGCCATGCCGTATAGGGTAGCTCTCGTGCCCGGCTCCTCCCACACCGCGCTGGTGGCGATCGCCCTGCCCCGGGCGGCCGCCGCCGCGGCCGTGGTGCGCGCCTGGGACGCGGGGGAGGCGGTGCTCCCGCTCGACCCCGGGGCGCCCGGCCCCGAGGTCCGGCGCCTGCTCGACGCGGCGCGTCCGACGCACCTGGTCGACGGGGACGGCCGGGCCCTGTGGCCCGGCGGTCGTCCGGCCGAGGCGGACGTGGCCGCGGTCGTGGCCACCTCGGGGACGGCCGGGACGCCGAAACTGGTGGAGCTGACCGCCGCAGGGATCCGCGCGTCGTCGCTGGCGGTGTCGGCGGCGCTCGGTGCCGGCCCCGGGGACCGCTGGCTCGCCTGCGTGCCCCTGCACGGGGTGGCCGGGCTCGCCGTCGTGGCCCGGGGCTGGCACACCGGGGTGCCGGTCGAGGTCCACGACCGCTTCGAGGCCGCCCAGGTCGACCGGGCCGCGGCCGGCGGGGCCACCTTGGTGTCGCTGGTCCCGACCATGCTCCGGCGGCTGCTCGAGGCCGGCTGCGACCTGCGCCGCTTCCGCCGGGTCCTGCTCGGCGGCGCGCCGGCCCCGGCCGCGCTGCTGGCCGCCGCAGCCAGGGCAGCGGTGCCGGTGACGCGCACCTACGGGCTCACCGAGACCTTCGGGGGCGTCGCCCACGACGGCCACGCCCTGGCCGGGGTGGCGCTGTCGGTGGCCGCCGACGGCGAGATCGGCGTGCGCGGGGAGATGGTGCTGCGGCGCTACCGGGGCGACCCCGAGGCGACCGCGGCCGCCCTGCGCGGCGGTGTGCTGCACACCGGCGACCTCGGCCGTCTCGAGCCGGACGGCCGCCTGGTCGTGCTCGGACGGCGGGACGACCTGATCGTCACCGGCGGCGTGAACGTGCACCCGGTGGAGGTCGAGCGGGTCCTGTCGGCCCATCCGGCCGTGGCCGACGCGGCCGTGCGCGGCCTCCCGGACCCGGAGTGGGGCGAGCGCGTGGTCGCCTACGTCGTGCCGGCCGACCCGGCTCGCCCGCCGAGCCTCGGCGACCTGCGCCGGTTCGCCCAGGACCACCTGGCGGCGGCCAAGACGCCCCGCCAGCTCGTCCTGGTCGAGCTGGTGCCGCGGACGCCCTCCGGGAAGGTGGTGCGCCGCCTGCTCGCCGCCCCGCAGGAGCCGGACGACGCCCGCGCCTAGCCGCGCCCGCTGCCCGGGGCCGCAGCTGGCCCCCGCGCCAGCGGGCCAGGTGCGTCGGCGCCGCCCGGAAAGGTCCCGCGAGGGGCGCTCAGGTGGCTGGGACGCGCACGGCCGGCTCTTCGGCCGGGTCGTGCCCGTCGAACGGCCCGACCTTGCGCAGCTGGACGAACACCGCGCACCAGAGCAGGCGCCCCAGCTCGTCGAACCGCTCGCACGCCTCTTCGCGGGTCACGACGCCTTGGTCGTAGCCCAGCCGGACGGCGGAGAGCTCCGCATCCACCACGGACATGCCCGGATCCTTTCGCCCGGCCGCAACCGGCCGTCACCGAGTCGGTCTGTCTGTCTCACGATGTTCGAGATTCTCGCGCTGTTTTCTCAACGGTGCAAGCTCGACGCAGCGCAACCCGGATCTACCTGACGAACAGGACGGCCTCGCACCGCGCCCGTTCCCGGCTCAGGGACCTCCGGGCCGCTCCTAAGGTGGTCGTGGCCTGCAGCGCCCGACAATGAGGTGGGTGGGGCGGGCAAGCTAGGGCGGCCGCCCGATTCGGAGCCAGGCACCTCAGACCTAGGCTGGTCACAGCAGCAGATGAGACCCGAACCGGGAGAGGTGACCAAGATGCAGAGCATGATGCTGGAGCTCATGGGCCGGGAGCGGGTGGCGGAGCTCAGAGCATGATGCTGGAGCTCATGGGCCGGGAGCGGGTGGCGGAGCTTCGCCGGGACGCCGAGCGGGCCGGGCTGGCCAGGCTGGTGCGGCGCCGGGCCGGCACGGCCCGGCACGGCCCCCAGGCCAGCAAGCGCATCCCGGGCGCGCCGGGACACCGGGCCGGACGCGCCGCGGCCTGACCGTGCCCGGCGCCGGCGACCGCGCGACCAACCGGCACGAGCCGGCGGAGCCCACCCCCGCCGGCTCGTGCCGACCCGTGCCCGGGGAGGCCATAGTGGACGGCATGACCGGCCGGCTGTCCTGCCCCACGTTCATCGGGCGCACGCGCGAGCTCGCTCGCCTGGACGAGGCGTTGGAGCGGGCCCGGGAGGGGACCCCGGTCGTGGTGGCGGTCGGCGGCGAGGCCGGGGTCGGCAAGACCCGTCTGGTCGACGAGCTGGTCGCCCGCTCTCAGGCGACCGGCGCAACCGTGCTCACCGGCGGCTGCATCGGCCTCGGGGAGGACGGCGTGCCGTTCGCCCCCGTGGTGGAGGCGCTCCGCACCACGCTGCGGACCATGGAGCCCGAGGCGGTCGAGCGGTGGTTCGGCCACGCTCGGGCCGCGCTGGCTGGGCTGCTGCCCGAGCTGGGCGCCGCCGGTCCTGCCGGCGACCCGCGCGAGCTCGACCCGGCCACCGGCCAGGGTCGCATGTTCGAGCTGCTGCTCGGGGTGCTCGAGCGGCTCACCGCGGAGCGGTCGGCCGTCCTGGTCGTCGAGGACCTGCACTGGGCCGACCACTCCACCCGCGACCTGCTCGCGTTCCTCATCCGCAACCTGCGCCACGGGCGGCTGCTGCTGGTGCTCACCTACCGGACCGACGAGCTCCACCGCCGCCATCCGCTGCGGCCGTTCCTGGCCGAGCTGGACCGTAGCTGGTGGGTCGAGCGGCTGGAGCTGCAACGGTTCGAGCGGTCGGAGCTGGTGGCGCAGGTGGGACGGGGATGGCGCGTTACGGCTTGACCTCGCTGAAGCGCGTGCCCCAGTTGGCCAGCGCGGTGCGCGTGCCACCGCAGCTGCCGACCGGGCCGGCGAACCACTGCGCGAGCGTGCAGGTCTGCGCGATGTACTCCG
>WNFV01001419.1_pt1 | contig 68458 bp, 67 predicted proteins | sample 5400101 | NCBI WGS metagenome assembly WNFV01 (sample SAMN13153361, study PRJNA577476) | soil metagenome | isolation source: 115 cm soil or saprolite under grassland replicate 1 | place: USA:California | collected 2016-06-15
AATCAGTACGCGAAATCGAGTAACCTCCTCAAAGAAAAGGATCCTTCGGTTTCAGGCGACGATGTGCGCGAAGGTTTGATTTGCGTTCTCAGCATCAAATTGCCCAACCCGCGATTTGAATCTCAGACCAAGGTGAAGCTCGTGAACACGGAGATCGACGGGATTGTCAACTCGGCCGTTTACGAGGGGTTGATGACTTACTTCGACAAAAATCCGCCGATCGCGCGGCGCATTTTCGACAAGGTACTAACCGCAGCGCGCGCACGAGAAGCGGCTCGGAAAGCGCGGGAAACGATTCGCAAAGGGGCGCTGACCGGTGGTGGATTGCCGGGAAAATTAGCCGATTGCTCGGAGCGCGATCCAGAATTGACGGAGCTTTACATTGTCGAGGGTGATTCAGCGGGCGGCTCCGCCAAACAGGGGCGCGATCGGCGCTATCAGGCGATCCTGCCGATTCGGGGCAAGCTGATTAATGTGGAAAAAGCGCGCGAGGATCAGTTTCTCAAAAACAACGAAATTCAGTCGATGATCACCGCCATTGGCGCAGGTATCGGAAAGCCGAAAGAGGATGGCAACGGCAAAGAAGAGGGTCGTTTCGACATTACAAAGCTGCGCTACGGCCGCATCATCATCATGACAGACGCGGACGTCGATGGTTCGCACATTCGCACTCTCTTGCTGACTTTTTTCTTTCGGCAGATGACCGAGCTGGTGCGCGCCGGCAAGATCTACATCGCGCAGCCGCCGCTCTATCAAATCAAGCGCAAAAAACGCGAGGAATACGTCGATGATGACGTCCGGCTAAACAAGATTCTGATTTCGCTCGGTGCGGAGGATGTGCGGTTGAAAAACCTGGCCGATGACAAAGAGATCACAGCGACGCAATTGAAAGACATTCTCGAATCGCTCGAGAAACTTGCCAAACTGAGCGAAGGAGTCCGCCGGCACGGTGGCGATTTCGAAACTTATCTCGCCCAACGAAATTCCAAGTCGGGCAAGCTCCCAACCTACCTGGTGAAGGTGAGGGAGGGAAACGAGGAGACCGTCCATTATTTTCACGATGAAAAGGAGGTTCGCCAATTTCATCATGAGAATCTCGATCTTAATTTGTTCGATACCGAGCTCGGGCAGGAATTACTTCCGCTGGGGGAATCGCCGGTGCGCGGCAATGGCAGCCGCAGACGTGGAAAACTCGTTGAGCTACACGAGTCCGCCGCGATCCAGAAACTGATTGCCGAGCTTGCCCGCAAGGGCCTCAAAGTTGGTCATTACGCCGTCAGCGATCGGCCGATCTTCGAGCTCGTCGAAGGCGAAGGCGAAAAAGCCGTTTCGCATCCTCTCTTTTCGATTCCCGAAATTCTTCAGAAGATTTTAGAGATTGGCCGCCGCGGGGTTCAAATCAAGCGCTTCAAGGGCCTCGGCGAGATGAACGCAAAAGAACTGTTCGAGACCACGATGAATCCAGAGAAACGCAAACTCCTCAAAGTAGACCTGAACGATGATAACGCCGTCGATGCGGATAAAATGTTCACGATTCTGATGGGCGACGTCGTCGAACCCCGCCGCCAATTCATCGAGGACAACGCGCTCAACGTGCGGAACCTCGATGTGTAAGATTCACGATGGGGGGCCTGTTTCACAAACTTCGGCATCCGCTTCGCTGCTACGTCGTCTGCGCGATTCCACGTTGCGGAAGCAACTTGCTCACGGACGGTTTACACGCCACTCGCCGGGCAGGCGTGCCGAAGCAGTTCTTCCTCGCAAAGTTCGAATCCCGTTACGGGGCAGATCACGGACTCGATCCGGTCAGCGACTACGCAGCGTACGTGCGCGGCGTCGTCCAGGCGAAAACGACCTCGAACGAAGTCTTCGGCTTTAAATTGATGAGCTGGTACCTGGACGATTTTTTGCTCCGGCTGCGCGGAGCGCGTGTCTTCGGAGACGCCGGAACAGGCGATCTCAAGCTTCTCCAAAATGCTTTCCCGCGTCTCCACTTTGTCCACGTAGTCCGGCGCCACAAACTACGGCAGGCCTTGTCAACGGCCCGCGCCCTTCAGACCGGGCTTTGGAAAGTACAAAAGGGAAAGACTCCTTTGCGCGAACCGCAGTTCGACCCCGAATTAATCGAGCAATGTCTGAAAGAGGCCGAACGACAAGAAAAGCTGTGGCAAAACTTTTTTCAGCGGCTCGGCGTCGATCCTTTCCACGTCGAATACGAAAGACTATGCGAAGATTACGAGTCGACGATCCGTGCGGTCCTGGATTTCTTACGAATCTCGCTGCCGCGTGATGCTCGCGTCGGTCCTCCCCGAACGGTCAGGCAAGCAGATGAGATTTCACGTACGTGGGAGGAACGTTTTCTCACGGAGCGCCCGGCCTCGTGTCCTCCTGCCCAAGCATAGCCGTCATGTATAACGCGAACGAAAAAGTAGAGCCGATAAATGTGGCCGACGAGGTGTCGAGATCGTTTCTCGATTATTCGATGTCGGTCATTATCTCGCGTGCGTTGCCGGATGCGCGTGACGGGCTCAAGCCATCACAGAGAAGAATCCTCTATGCGATGCACGATCTGTCGCTCTTTCCAAATCGACAGCACCGCAAATGCGCGAAAATCTGTGGCGACACGAGCGGTAATTATCATCCGCATGGCGAAGCGGTGATCTACCCTACGCTCGTTCACATGGCGCAACCGTGGGCGATGCGCGAAACGCTCATCGATGGTCAGGGCAACTTCGGCTCAGTCGAAGGCGATCCGCCGGCGGCCATGCGTTACACCGAAGCGCGCATGACCCATCTCGGCGCTGCACTCATGACCGACATGGACAAGGACACGGTCGACTTCGTCCCTAATTACGACGAGACCCGCACCGAACCGACCGTCTTCCCGGCAGCGTTTCCGAACCTGCTCGTCAACGGCGGCACCGGCATCGCGGTTGGAATGGCGACCAACATTCCGCCGCACAATCTCAGCGAAGTAATCGATGGAATCTGCGCGCAGATCGACAATCCCGATATCACGCTCGAGGAGCTGATGAAATACGTGAAGGGACCCGACTTTCCAACCGGGTGCGTAATCTGCGGTGTCTCGGGGATCAAACAATATCTCGAGACCGGCCGGGGCAACATGAAAGTGCGCGGCAAAGCCGGTATCGAGGAACTCAAAGGTGGCAAAGAGCAAATCGTCATCACCGAAATTCCTTACAACGTCAACCGCGCTACGCTCGTTGAACGGATTGCCGACCTCGTAAACGACAAGGTGCTAACGGACATCAGCGCGGTTCGCGACGAGTCCGATGAAAACACCCGTGTCGTCATCGAGCTGAAGCGCGACGGGAACCCACGGATCGTCATCAACAATCTTTACAAACACACCGCGATGGAAAGCTCTTTCGCGGTGATCATGCTCGCGATCGATCACGGGCGACCCAAATTGCTGTCGCTGAAGGAGGCGAACGCCTGCTATATCGAGCACCGCCGCGAAGTCGTGCTGCGCCGCACCCGTTTCGAACTGCGCAAAGCAGAGGAGCGCGCGGAAACACTTGAAGGTTATCTGATCGCGCTCGCCAATCTCGACGAATTTATTCGAATCATTCGCGGCTCGGCCAACCGTGATGAAGCGCGCGTGAAGTTGCTGGCCTTCGAATTTACGAAGAAACAAGTCGAGCAAATCGGCATTATCGTTCGGAATCCGGCGCGGCTGATAGACGGGCGCTACGCATTCAGCGAACACCAGGCGAATCAGATTCTCGACCTCCGCCTGTACCAGCTCACCGGCCTCGAGCGCGAGAGGATCGACAACGAATACAAAGAGCTGATCAACACGATCAAAGACCTGCGCGATATCCTGGCGAAAGAGCAAAGAGTCTTCACCATTATCAAGAAAGAGCTTCGCGAGATTCGCGATAAACATGGATCGCCGCGCCTGACGGACATTGCGCCCGCCGAGGCCGAGATCAACATGGAAGATCTCATCGCCAACGAAGGTTGCATCATCAGCGTTACACATGGCGGTTTTATCAAACGCACCGCCGTAAGCGCATTTCGCGCGCAGCGTCGCGGCGGCAAAGGCGTGATCGGCATGTCAACACGCGAGGGCGCGACCGAGGAAGAGGAAGGCGATTTTGTCGAGCACCTCTTCACCGCCACGACGCATGACTACTTGATGTTTTTTACCCAATCGGGCCGCGCCTATGTTGAAAAGGTTTACGAGATTCCAGAAATGGGACGTGCGGCCAAGGGACGTTCCATCGCAAATATTCTGGAGCTGCGCCCCGATGAAAAGATCGCCGCGACCATCCGAGTTCAATCCAAGACATCGGGGACCGGGGCGACCGCCGTCGATCAGACTTGGGACGAAAACCTTCACATTGTTTTCGCGACACGCTCGGGCATTGTCAAAAAATCCAACCTTTCCGACTACGCCAATGTGCGAAAGGGTGGCATCATCGCGATTCAGATCGAGGAAGGCGATTGCCTGATCGCCGCAAAACTTACCAACGGCAACAATGAGCTTGTGCTGATCACAAAGGAAGGAATGAGCCTTCGTTTTCATGAAGAGCAGTTGCGCGACCAGGGACGCAACACGGTAGGTGTGTGGGGTATTCGACCAGATAAAAAGGACCACGTAGTTGCCATCGCAATTGTCGACCCAAGCGCAATGTTGCTGGTGGCCGGCGAGAATGGCATCGGCAAGCGAACACCATTTGATGATTACCGCCGTCAATCTCGCGGCGGCAAGGGCATCATCACCATGAAAACCGGCGAGAAGACCGGCGATGTTGTCGGCGCGCTCACAGTCACCGATAAAGATGAGCTGATGCTTATCACAACGAAAGGCCAGATGGTGAGGACGCGTGTAAAGGAAATCCGCGTGGTCGGCCGAAACACAATGGGCGTGAAGTTGATGGACTTGCCCAATGGCGAGAAGCTTCAGGCCATTGCACCGGTCGTCAGCCAGGCCGAAGAGGAAGCGCAAATCGCTGAAGCTCCCGTCGAGACGGCGTAACAGGTTTTCATCCTGCCGGGAGTAAGATCACCACGGTTGACGGTACAAAGAAGAAAGGAACACCGGCCGGCGGTGTTCCCTTCAATTGTCGCTGGCGCCCAGCTCAGTAACCACCGGAGCGATGCGTAGTCGTTGTACTGGTCGCTCCCGTAGCGGGCTGGGTTATGGCAGTTTCATGTGTCGTTGTGGTCGTCGTCGTTTCGGCTTCTTTCGTTGCGCAGGAGCTCAGGAGCATCATGGCGAGCGCCGAGAACAAAGAAGTAAGAATGAGCGATTTTTTCATAACGGTTGTTTCCTCTTTAAGAACAATTCGTCACAAGTCGCTTTGATAGATGTATTAAAGCGAATAATTCCAGTTAAATTTCGATCCTGGCCCGCTGTCGCTTGATCTCGCCACGCCGGCGTTTCCCTTCCAGGATCTTTTGCTTTAATGCGCGAGGCCGTGGCGATTTTCGGCGTCGAGCTTTTTCGCGTTCGGCGATTTTGGCCATTCGAGCTTTTTCCTGAGCTTGTTCAATTGCATCGAGTAAGCGTTCACGCGCCAGTTTGCGGTTTTGTGCCTGGGATCGCGAATCCTGCGCGGTGACGCTGATTCCGGTCGGAAGATGCCGCAGCGTCACGGCAGTCGCGACCTTGTTGACATTCTGACCGCCCGGTCCTGCCGATCGGGCAAATCTTTCTTCAAGATCGGCGTCTAGAATACCCAGGCGCTGCATTCGCTCGGCCAGCGTGTTTTTCGACATTACTCCGTTTTACACTTCCGGAACATTCTGGCGCCCGTACCGCAACACGCGCGCCATCCAGGTCAGTTCGTCGAGGAATTTATCAACGCGCCGGACATAGTTCTCGTCGAGCAATTTTCCGCCTTTATCGAAAAGGTTTCCTACTTTTCCGAAGTTTACGTCTTCGAAAATCATGACCAAGCCAAGCTCACGCATCACCGGCATGAGGTTTTCGATCACGCGCGCGCCGCCAAATTGGCCGGCAGAGACGCCGCAAATGCCGACGGCTTTGTGAATGTATTCCTTCAAGTTCATGTCGAGCGCGTGCTTGAGCAACCCGGGATACCCGTGATTGTATTCCGGCGTGACAATGATGAGGCCGTCGCAACGTTCGATGGTCTCCGAGAATACGGGGTCTTTCATCTGCTCGCCCGCGTCATCCAGTTTCATCGGCAACGTGCGAACATCGATCAGTTCCGTTTCGACATTGGCTCGCTTTTTCGCCTGCTCAAAAACGAACCGGGCTACGTGCTCGCTTTCGCGACCTTGCCGCGCCGTGCCGAGAATCAACGGAATGAAAAGAGGACGCTCCATTTCGAAGTTACTCGGAAAGCTGCTCCACTGATTGCGGCTCGCGTTCCGGCTGTTCACCGGTCGGCAATCGCCATTCGCGCTGTTTGCAAAATGGTAGCGCCAAGAGTTTTCCGAGGGTGAGCTCCTGTTCGTCGCGGTAGGCGGCGACGCCGATGGTAACGGCGTCTTGTGGCACGTCGCGGCGCAGCGTGCGATGAAGTTTGTCCCACCAGCAGAAAATCGTTCCCCAGTTGGAGTTCGTCTCGCGCTGGACGATTGAGTGATGAATGCCGTGCATGCGCGGCGTGACGATAATGAGGTTCAAAACGCGTTCCAGTTGGATCGGGAGGCGCCAGTTGGAGTGATGAAAGAGCGTCGCAGTTTCGAATGTGATAAAAAAAACGAGAAGCATTATCGGAGCAATCCCGAAGGCAATCACTGCAAGCGAAAGAAATCCGACGGAAAAAATCATCTCGCCGAAATGGAATCGCGCGGCAGTGCTCACATCGAGGTCGAGATCGGTGTGATGCACGTTATGAAATCGCCAGAAGAGCGGGATCATGTGATTGGCCCAGTGCCACCACCAGTAAGCGTAATCCATCAGTAGAAATGTCGCGATGCAAGCGGCCCAGGCAGGCAGAGCGAGCCAATTTAGCAAGCCAATGCTCTGATCCTGGCCCCACATCGCTATCGTGAGTGGGATTGGCAGCATGGCGAGACGGACGACGGCGAAACCCGGAATCGAGAGCACAAAGTTCCGCACCAGACGATGCAGCGCGTTGAAATGCTGGCGGCGCAGCGGGAAGCGCCATTGCAGCCAGAACAGGGCGACAAATACACAAATCACCAGCGGCCGGCCCACATAATCGATCAAAGGAATTTTTGGCACGACTGGGAGCATGGGCTGGTATCCTTCTTGTTCCTATTCTTACTCGTGCTCTTGCTCTTCGGAGCAGTATTGGAATAAGAGCAGGAGTATGAATAAGAACAAGAGTAAGAAAAACAGAGGGAGTTCGTGGTAACTCGCCGGGCCCTCACACGCCGATGCGCCGGAACATGAAAGTAGTGTCCGGTTTTAGCACTTCGCCGTTCATCTCAAGCAACGGGTAGGCGAGAAAATTGATCGGGCCGCTCGCCGGCTCGGGGTCAACCATCAGATCGCGCCCTTTCGTCAGCTCGAAACGATTTGCCGGATTATGACCGAAGTAGTAATCAGCCAGCTTTGGATTTTTCCACGCTTCGCTGATATCCACCGGCACCCAGTTTCCATCGGCGAGAAATTCGGCCCAGCAATGGTAACCTTCGATCGTGCCTTCGTTTTTATCGGCGGGAATCGTCGCGCCAATCGCAAAGCGCGCCGGTATTCCGATGCTACGCGCTAAAGCAATGAAATAAGCGTGAAAATCGCTGCAGTTACCTGTTCTGGCGTCGCATGCGTACATGGCGTCGCCGCGGCCCCAACCTGTTCCTGACTTGTCGTAGCGCATCCGGCCCATTACATGGTCATAGAGTGCTTTCGCCCGGTCGAGATCGTCGGTTTTCCCTGCGGCCGCCTTCTGCGCGAGCGTCCTGAAGGTTTCATTAATTGGCACTAGCTTCTCCGGGCGTAAGTAACGCGCAGTTTCCGCGCTGCTTGCAGGGTAGGGGGCCTTCTCCTTACGAACCACGCGATACCGCACCTCGACCGTTTTGCCGCTGTCTTCGGGCTTGGGGTGGAGGACGCAAATGTCGTTGCCGTAATCGCGGTCCTGCACTTTCTCCCATTTCATTGGGATGTTCACTTCTTCCTCGGTCACGGTCTGAAAGTTGTCTGTCTTTGCCAGCGGCATCCAAATCCGCGCTTCACCTTTGATCTCCGGCAGTTTGACCCGGTAGACGAACTCGAACTGATCGGAACCTTTGATTATGCCGGGCTCCGCAGCGGCCTGCGCACCGAGCACGGTTGCCAGAAAAAAGATCGGGACAATTAGAATCTGCATGGGACCTCTGGCGTCGGGCTGAAGCACTTAATCCGGTGTTAGCCTGGCGATACCTTGTGCCACGTGCCGTTCTCTTCTTTCCAATTGTAAAGTGGTTTTCCGTCGATCTTATGAACCGACGTCTCTGTGACCGTCATCTTACCGGGCTGTCCGGTGAGAAAGAAATCAATGTCGTAGGTCTTTCCGTCGGCACCTTTCATATCGACGCAGGCGAAGTATTTCCCGCCGCCAAGATCGGACAGCCGATCGTCATGGACTTTTATCAGGTCGAGAGCGAGGTCCTGGCCCTCGTACGTCACGTGAAACTTGCCGTCGACGCTCTTTTTGCTTTCCGCGTCGATGTTTTTCTTGATGCCAACGGAAATATCAGCCGTGCTGACGTGCTTCTCCTCACCACCTTTCTTCGGGTGTTCCGCGCCTTTCTTTGGATGCTCGGTCGTTTTCTTCGGGTGCTCCGGATGCTCCTGGGCAACGATCAGCGCCGTCGGTGTGAAGAATAGTGCAATAGCTACTGCTACAATAAGTTTTGAGATCATATATGAATTCCTCCGTTTACCTTCGTCTGCTCGCACTTGGTTGGATGTCTCCATAGAGTTTTGCTGGCATCTGAGCCAAGGAAGCAAGCATGCTTATCAACTTCTACTTGCTTACGAGACGCATCACGCAGGGGCTTTATTCCGCTCGCCGTGCAAATTTCTTTTCCCCAAACCGCCCGCGGTCGAAAATTGGCCGATACTCGGGCCTGTTTTACTCTCTATTCCCTACCCGATCTTGATAACCTTTTTAAGTTGGGTTCTTCCAGTCGATCGGGCCCCACTAGAAAAATCGCCTCTGACGCGAAGGAATAAAAGCCCCGGCGGGGCATCCTCCATATTGTCACTATGAAAGCTGATTGCGTTTGCCGCATGGGTGCCGCCTGCCTCACTGGTTTCATGGCCATCGGGCTCATCTATCCGGAAACGGCATCGGCGCTCGCGGAGGAAGCTTCGCCGGCGAGAACACGGGCGCCCGACTGGGAACTCACTGATCTGAATGGTAAAGCGGTAAAGTTTTCGGATTTCCGCGACCACGTTCTGATTGTGGATTTCTGGGCGACGTGGTGCGTTCCGTGTCGCGTAGAGATCCCGCACTTTATCGAGCTACAAAAGCAATACGGTGACAGGAGTTTGACGGTCATCGGCGTTTCGCTGGACGAACAAGGTCCGGAGGTCGTAAAGAAATTCGTAAAACGATTCGGCGTGAACTACCCGATTGTGATCGGAAACCAGAAAGTCGTCGAAGCGTACGGTGGAATCGATGCCATTCCCACTACCTTTGTAATTGATCGACAAAGCCGCATCGTGAGCCGGCATATAGGCTACAACGACAAAGCGGTCTTCGAGAAAGAAATTCAATCACTGCTGTAGCAGCGGTTCAAAAATTTAGCAGCAGATTCCAACTGGGCCGGCAACAATGAAACGAGTCGCTACTATTTTGCTCGCAAGTCTGGCCCTATTCGCGTGCATAGCAATCACAGCCGACGGCGCCGGGGAGAAATACACCAACCGGCTCATTCAGGAGAAGTCGCCTTATCTGCTTCAGCACGCGCACAATCCCGTTGATTGGTATCCGTGGGGGAAGGAAGCTTTAGACAAAGCAAAAAAGGAGAACAAGCCGATCTTTCTCTCGGTCGGTTATTCAACCTGCCACTGGTGTCATGTAATGGAACGCGAGTCATTCGAAAATCCCGAAATCGCCAAGTTGATGAACGACAACTTTGTTAACATCAAGGTGGATCGGGAAGAACGGCCGGACATTGACCAGGTTTACATGACCTTCGTGCAGGCGACGACGGGCAGCGGCGGCTGGCCGATGACGGTGTTTCTGACACCTGATTTAAAGCCGTTCTTCGGCGGCACGTATTTCCCGCCTGAGGACAAATGGGGGCAGCCTGGCCTACCGAAGGTGCTTCGGCAGATTACGGAAGCATGGAAAGCAGATCGCGACCGCATCGTCGTCGGCTCGGACACAATCATGCGCAAGCTGCAGAGCGTGACTGAAGTGGCTGGCGGTAATGAAAAATTGAATGACGCCGTCCACAGCAAGGCCTACGGCCAATTCGCATCAAACTTTGACGCGAAGTTCGGCGGGTTTGGCGGTGCGCCAAAATTTCCGCGGCCCGTTACGCTCAACTTTCTCTTTGATCGTTACGGTGCGGACCCGAAGTCCAAGGAGGGAAAGCAGGCGCTGGAGATGTCGATCTTTACGTTGCGCAAAATGGCTGAGGGCGGGATCCACGATCACATCGGCGGCGGATTTCATCGTTATTCCACCGACAAATTCTGGCACGTCCCGCATTTCGAGAAAATGCTCTACGACCAGGCGCAAATTGCAATCGCGTATCTGGACGCATTCCAAATCACCCGGGAGCCGTTGTTCGAAAAGACCGCACGCGACATTCTCGATTACGTCCGCCGAGACATGACCAGCAAGGAAGGAGGATTTTACTCAGCCGAAGATGCTGACAGCCTGCTCGCGCAAGGCAAGCCCGAGCACGCGGAGGGCGCGTTCTACGTGTGGACGAAGGATGAGATCGATAAACTTTTTGGAGCGGAGCGCGCGAAAATCTTCGATTTTCATTACGGCGTCGAAGCGGGCGGCAATGCACCCGAGGACCCACAGGGCGAATTCGAAAATAAAAATATCCTGATTCAACGCCACGATATTGGCGACACCGCGAAGAAGTTTGGCCTGGCGAAGGAGAAAACCGAACAACTACTCGGCGAAAGTCGTAAGCTGCTGTTTGACGCGCGCGCGAAACGTCCGCGCCCGCATCTTGATGACAAAGTGGTGACGGCGTGGAACGGGCTGATGATCTTAGCATTCGCTCGCGCATATCAGGTGCTCGATGATCCCGAGTATTTGCAGGTAGCAAACAAAGCTGCTGATTTCATCCATCAAAAGCTTTATCGCGCAGACACAAACACGCTGCTTCGAAGTTACCGACAGGGCGCAAGCGACGTGAGTGGGTTTGCCAGTGATTACGCGTTTCTCGTGCAGGGCCTGCTCGATCTCTACGAAGCTTCTTTCGATGTCCGATGGCTCGAATGGGCAATTAAGTTGCAACAGCGTCAGGACGAAATTTTCCGCGACGCGAAGCAGGGCGGTTATTTCACGACCAGCGGCAACGATGCGACAGTGCTTTTGCGAATGAAGGAAGCCGATGACATGGCGGAGCCGTCGCCCAATTCTGTCAGCGCACTCAACCTTCTGCGCCTGGGCTATATACTGGATCAGGATGCTGCACGACGGCGTGCCGAGCAGACGCTCGGTGCATTTGCAAGACAGCTCGAAGCGGCGCCTTCGTCGATGCCGCAGATGCTGCTTGCGCTTTCCTGGTCGCGCTCAAAACCGAAACAGGTGGTGGTTGCCGGCAAGGCTGATGACCCGGCAACGCAAGCGATGTTACGCGAAGTGCACCGGCATTTCGTGCCGCATCGGCTGCTTATTTTAGCCGATGGCGGCGCGGATCAGGAGTTCTTTGCCAAGCACGTTGAGTTCATGAATAGCGTCGGCAAGATCGACAACAAACCAACGGCCTACGTCTGCGAGAACTTCGTCTGCCAACTTCCGACCACTGATCTCAAAACGCTCGCCAATCTTTTGACGCGTCCTGCGCCCGCTAAGGCTTCAACCGAAACCTCGCGATGAGTTATTTACGTTCACTGAAGCCTGATGCAGGCCTTCTGCAAATTCTCTGAGGCGAGCTGGCGCGATATGACTGAAGTCGATTTTCAGCAGTTGGTGGATCGGCAATACGCGCCGCTGTTTCGTTTTGCCCTCAGCCTGGCGAAGTCGGAAGCGGACGCGGCCGATTTGACTCAGCAGACATTCTTTCTTTGGGCATCCAAGGGCGACCAATTGCGCGACCGCTCGAAAGCAAAGTCGTGGCTTTTTACAACGTTGTATCGCGAATTTCTGGGCCGGCGACGACACGAAGTTCGTTTCCCAAAGGTCGAGTTGGATGATGTGCGAGAAGAGGAGATGTCGATCTCACCGAATGTGAATGCGTTCGACAGCGCGACAGTGTTGCAAGCTTTGTACGAAGTGGAAGAGCCGTTTCGCGCGCCGCTCACGCTTTTTTATCTGGAACAATTTTCGTATCGGGAAATCGCGGATGTGCTCGAGGTGCCGATCGGCACAGTGATGTCCCGATTGTCGCGTGGCAAAGCGCTGTTGCGCCAGCAGCTGTTCTCAAAAGAGGAAGTTCTCGGAAATAAAGTCGTCGCCTTCCGATCAGACAGAAGGGAAGAATCACATGGATAATCGGGAAGCCAAATTCATTTTGAACGCGTATCGACCGGGCGGTCAGGACGCGAGTGATCCGCGCTTTGCCGAAGCGCTCGAACAAGCCCGGCGCGATCGAATCCTGGAACGTTGGTTCAGTGAGTCAATTGAATTCGATACGGCCATGACCGAGAAATTGCGCGCCATCGAAGTCCCTCCCGACTTGCGAGAAACTATTCTTGCGGGCGTAAAGGTGAGCCGTCCGCTCCGCTCGCCGTTCATCAAATGGGCAATTGCTGCCGCACTGATCTCAATGGCGATTCTCGGTTCTTTGATCTGGCACGAAACGCGGCCGGCGCATTTGGCCGGATGGCAGAACCAGGCTCTCGATGTCGTTTCGTCCCTTGTTAAGAACGAGTTGAGTTTCGACGCGCAATCGCATAACCCGGGTGAACTCCTGGCCTGGTTGCGCGTGAACCATGTACCAGCCGCACAAACTTTGCCGCAAAATCTCGACAAACTGGAGAGCCTCGGTTGCAAGACATTCTCCTGGGCCGGAAAACCTGTCTCTGTGATCTGCTTTATGCGCTCCGACGGCGGGCTCATTCATCTCGTTACGATGAATACGTCAGCCGAATTCGATCGCAAGCTCAAGCGCCAGCCAAGAGTCGTGCAGCAAGATCATTGGGCGACCGCAACGTGGCGTGAGGGCGAGATGACGTACATGCTAGCGCTGGAAGGCTCGCCCGACCAGCTCCGGTCCTACCTATAACCTTTGATGGCAGGCTATCTGAAACGTCGGAGAGAAGTCGCAGTTTGCATGGCAGTTCTATCATCTGCTGTCATCGCATCGGCTCAGGAACCGTCGCCGCCGAAAATCGATCACATTCTGTTGAAAGTTGCTGACCTAAAGAAGTCGATCGCTTTTTATCACGATTTGCTTGGCTTGGAGATCAAATCGCAGAGCAAAGACTTTGCGATGCTGCAATCCGGAAACGCGGGCGTTTTTCTTTCCAGCACTCAGGGGGATTGGGACGAGAAGCGTCCGGTGAATGCCCGTCCGGGGTGGGGGATGTATCCGCATTTCCCCGTTGTCGATGTTGCGGCAACCGTGGAACAAGCACGCAAAGCCGGATACAAAATTGCTCAGGAACCGCGGAAACATAACTGGGGAACGGAAGCCTTCGTGGCTGACCCTGACAGATACGTTTGGGCGTTCGTCAACGGACCAAAATAAAATGAGAGCCTGGATTCTTCTCATTATCTTCGGCCTCGCCTACGTAGGCGTAGCGGCGCGTACCAAGGGTCAGACTGGCGAAAACGTCGACGTTCGCGCAGGAATTAACCACGACGATTACGATCGCTTGTTGAAAAAATATGTGAACGAGCAAGGACTCGTGAACTACGGCGCATGGAAACAGAACCACGCAGACCTCTCCGCGCTGGATGAGTACCTCAAGCAATTCGCTCTGAAGATCGATAATCCCGCGCAGGGCAATGAAAAAGCGGCATCACTCGTCAATGCTTACAATGCGTTCATGCTCCGCTGGATTCTCTCGAATTATCCAACAGAGAGCGTCTGGTCGTTGACAGATTCGTTCACGGCAAAGCACAACGAAATCGGCGACCGCAAAGTATCGTTTGATGACATCGAGCACGGAGCGTTGCGGCCGTTGATCGGTTATCGCGCGCATGCCGTCCTGGTCTGTGCCGCACGCAGTTGCCCACCACTTCAGCGCTTCGCCTATACGGGCGACAAATTTGAGAAGCAGGACGATCAGGCGTATCTCGCCTGGCTGGCACGCGACGATCTCAACCATTTTATTCCGAACGAGAACAGAGTGGAAATCTCCAGCATCTTTAAGTGGTTCAAACAGGATTTTGATAAAGCTGGCGGCGTACCCAAAATCCTTGGCCGATATGCACCGGAACCAGTTCAGAAGTTTGCCGGCACTGGGAATTACCAAACGAAATATATTTCCTACAATTGGGGCTTGAACGACCGAGGGCCCCACGGACGCAACTACAGCAGAGCGCGACTGCTGTTTGACAGCATTTTCAAATGAAACCAGAGCAGCTCGGTGACGAGTGCGTCAAGGTAGTGCCTCATCTCGTGAATCTGGCAGGTCCAGGAAAGGTCCAATGGCATGATCCGCATTTGACAGGCGATTTGGAAAAACGTGTTCGAACGCAGATCTCGATCATTGTCCCGGTATTGAACGAGGCGTCGTTGATACGGCCATTCCTTCAGCATCTGCGAGAGCGAGCGCCCGGAGCGGAGATCATCGTTGCAGACGGCGGAAGCTCCGATGGCACAGATCGGCTCGCTGCCGGATTTTGTGATCACCTTGTTGAGAGCGATCGCGGTCGTGGTAGGCAAATGAATGTCGGTGCGCGCGCTACGCGCGGAGACATCCTTTGGTTTGTCCATGTCGACGCTCGACTGCCATTGCAATGTTTGGATGAGATCGCGCGCATCATGGATAATCCCAGCGTCGCTGGTGGATTCTTTCGGATTCGCCTGCCACGAGACCTGGTTTATCGACTCACGGACAGCTTTGCTCATTACGCCGGCATTCTGCTAAGAATGCGCTGCGGCGATCACGGCATATTTTGTCGGCGAACGGCCTTCCTCGACATTGGCGGATTTCCCGAGGTGCCGCTAATGGAAGATGTCGAATTCTTTCGTCGCCTCCGCCGCTGCGGTCGTGTGGAGTACACTGAGCGGCGGCTCCTCGTAAGCCCCCGCCGATACGAATCAGTTGGGCGTGTTCGCCTGACACTCGCTTACGGACTTATCGCAACGCTTTACATTTTTGGCGTCCCGTTATCGACGCTCGCATCGATTTACAATCGCATGTGCCGCGACGGGTGCCAGGTAGTTGCCCCGGTCACGTAATCAAAGAGCCTGCGATTTCGAGACTGCTCGGCTGAGATGCACGCGCCCGTAGCGGATAATCCGTATCTTTTTATGGGATAGCAAATGAATGGAGCAAGGTCATGAGAATAATTACGATAGCAATCGCAGCAGTTGCCGCTCTGTTGACGGCGGATGCACTCACAGCGGTCGCCGAAGAACCGGTAGGCACGAAAGTAAAGGAAGCAGCCAAGGCGACCGGGGAAGCAATTAAAGACACCGCGAAAACGGTGGGAAAAAAAACGAAAGCCGCAGCGAAGGCCGTTGGGAGAACTACAAAAGACACCGCGAAAACAATCGGCGAAAGGACAAAAGAAGCGTGGCGAGATACGAAGGCATATGCCAGCGAAGACCGTCCGACTTATCACAAAGGCGCAGGGCAAAGGCTTAGTGACCTGAAAAGTGAGATCGCGGACTTGAAAAGCCGCCGATCGGAAGCAGCCGACCCTGAGGCTTTTGATCGCCAGCTTGATTCGCTAAACCAGCAACAAGCGAAAGCCGAGGGAGAACTGACTCACGTGAAAGAAGCCGCAGGAACGGATGATTACTCCGAGGCGCGCAGGCAGTTTGACGCGACAATTGGCGAAATGGAGGACGGGGTCGCACAGGCACGAAAACAATTACGCGGCACAGGCTCACAGTGATGGCGAAGAAGCTGGACGGAGGAGGCCACGCCAGCTTCACAGGTTTTGGGCTACAGTTTTTCTAACTTGCTCAGGCTCACTGGCTGAGTCCTATTTGGCGCGATCAAATGAGTGGTTTGCGTTTGGGGGTCAATATCGATCATGTGGCGACGTTGCGTCAGGCGCGTTACGCCACGATGCCGGAGTCGAAAAATGCCGAGCCTGATCCACTGGTGGCGGCGCGTATTTGCGAGCAAGCGGGTGCCAGCGGAATCGTCGCCCATCTGCGCACGGATCGTCGCCACATTCAAGATCGCGACATCGAACGGCTGCGCGCAAATATCATGACGAAGCTGAATCTCGAAATGGGCAACGCCGAAGAGATCGTTGATGCGGCGCTGCGGATTGTGCCGGACGAGGTCTGTCTCGTTCCCGAAAAACGGCAGGAAGTTACTACCGAAGGCGGTCTTGATGTTGTGGCACAACGAAAGGAGCTCGAAACCACGATAAAACGGCTTCAGACCTCCGGCATCCGTGTCAGCTTGTTCATTGATCCGGCTTTGGAACAGGTGGACATCGCGGCTGAGCTCGGCGTGCAAATGGTCGAGTTGCATACCGGGAAACTGGCGAATGCGTTCACGGAAAAAGTTGAAAAGGAGGAACTCGAAAAGTTGCGCGCAGCGGCGCGAGCCGCGTCAGAATCACACCTCCAGGTCAACGCAGGCCACGGCATTAATTACAAAAATATTGAGCTGATTCGCCAAATCCCTCGCCTGACCGAGTTGAATATAGGTCACTCGATTGTCTCGCGGGCGATGTCCGTGGGACTCGATAACGCCGTGAAGGAAATGCTCGCTGCGATTGCGAATTATCCCGGATGAGTGTGCTCGGCATCGGCGTCGATCTTGTCGAGTGCGCGCGCATTCAGCATTCACTCGACCGTTTTGGGGATCGATTTCTCCATCGTGTTTTTACCGACGGTGAAATCGAATATTCGATGTCGATGAAATTTCCGGCGCGCCATTTGGCGGCGCGTTTCGCAGCGAAGGAAGCTGTTTCAAAAGCGTTCGGCACCGGAATCGGCAAGGCGATGGGCTGGCGCAACATCGACATCCGCAAAAAATCAACCGGCGAACCGTTTCTAGTCTTTTCAGGACCAGCGCAGGAGCTCGCAAAAAAGCGTGGTGTCACGTCTGCTTTCGTTACTCTCAGCCATACCGAACATCACGCTATCGCCTGTATTGTGCTTGACCGTTAATATCACTGACCGTTACGCCAGCTGACATGACCATGGAATCCTATCGACACGTCATGGACGTGGTTGGCACCGCCATTGATGGCATAGGTGTATTTGTCATTATTGGTGGCGCCCTCGTAGCGACTGCGCGACTCGTCTTTCATCGCGTGCATGACACCGGCAATTACTATTCGCTTTACCGGCAGGACGTCGGCCGAGCGATTTTACTCGGCCTCGAGTTTCTTATTGCTGGTGATATCATCCGGACGGTCGTTGTAGCGCCCACAATGCAAAATGTGCTGGTCCTGGGTTTGATCGTGCTCATCCGCACGTTCCTCAGTTTGTCATTGCAACTGGAGATTGAAGGAAAATTGCCGTGGCGCCGTGCGAACCAACAAACCTAAAACCAGATAGCGGCCTGAGGGCAGGGCACCTCCAACGTTCGCTGTCGATGCGTGCCGATGGAGCCAGGTCGCCCTCGGCCTGCGGGCAACGAACGATTTAACGATTTCTGGTACGACTTCTAATTGAACCTACAAACAAACAGATCGAAACGCTGCTAGCCTCGCGGCCGAACTTCAGGCGAACAATATACCAATCCTGTCTGAATGGGCGGAGCCCGCGGTCCACGCAACACACCTTCATGAAACGACCGTTGATCCGCATCACGTTCGTCATCATCGCTCTGGCAGCTGCCGCCGCCCTCGTAATTGGCAATCTCGCACGCCACGCGGCCGGCCGTAAGCTGCGCGAGGCAATTCTTTCAGAACTTCAGCCAGTCGCGTTGAAGAACTGTACGTTGAAGCGCTTCGGGAGCGCTAGTGACGGCGGATACCTGATGTGCGAGAATCTGATTGAGCCGCTCGATGCAGGGTACTCGTACGGCGTTGGCAGGAACGATGACTGGGGCTGCGAGGTATCGCGCCGCTATCACGTCCCGGTGCATCAGTACGACTGTTTTGATCCCGCGCGTCCAACCTGCAACGATGGCGCGTTCGTGTTTCACGACGAATGCGTCGGCGATCGGAGCGGCTACAGGGAGTCGCGTTTCTTCGACACCCTGGAAAACCAGATCAGGAAAAACGGCGACACCGGCCGGCACCTGATCATCAAGATGGACATCGAGGGCGGGGAATGGGATTCGCTCCTCGCAGCACCTGACGAACTGCTTGCGTCGATTCCGCAGATCGCGATGGAACTGCACGGCTTCGATGATCCGAGGATTGTCGAGGTGCTCCGGAAGCTGAAGCGGAACTTCTATCTCGTGAACCTCCACTTCAATAACTGGTCGTGCACGCCGAAGGCAGCGCCGCTCCCTGCCTGGGCGTACCAGGTACAGTGGGTGAACAAGCGCATCGGCGTGCTCGATCCGGCGGTGTCCATCCCCGCACCGATGAGCTCGCTAAATGCGCCCGACTCGCCGACGTGGCCCGATTGTCAGTTGCGCATGCCGAGGTCGTAGCCCTGACAGTTCACTGCCGGAAGAAGATTCGTGTCGCTGGCCCAAAGGAGCCGCTCCGCTCGTAAAAGCGAATGGTGTCGAACTTCACTCCCGAAAGCTTCGCGCGCGCAAATGTTTTTCTCTCGCGCGACCGCTGTTCATTTTTTCATTAGCGCCGTGTCACATCGCGCACGAAAGTAATGCTATGAAAGATTACACGAAAATTCTGTTTTCGATTCTGGTCGCAGCGGTTTGCACGGTATCTTTTGCGGCGGACAAGCCGAACTGCAAAAAGACCGGCAAGAACTGTCCCATGAACGACAACAAGGAATGCAATTGCGGGAAGAGTTGCGACTGCGCTAAGTAAGGCGGTCGTTTCATTGTTAAATCGCAAGATCGACATAAGAATTCATTCGGTCTGCGTCGCTTCAATTAAGGCGCAAAACTCGGCGGCGAGGGGACATCGTCTCTTGCGCTTCCATCGTGTAAGATTCGCGGTCAATGTGTCTTTGAATTCGTGAAGTTCTTTCAGCTTGGTTTGCGTTTCGGCGAGCGTCGCCTCGCTATCGCAATCACACAGCGACACGTTCCCCTGCCTTGGCCGCGCAAGTTTACGACGCGCCGGATTTCGTCCAGACTTAACCCGAGAGATTGCGCTTTGCGAATAAGCCTGACTTGCCTCGACGCGGCATCATCATGATTACTCCTTGCGGCTAATTCGGCTCGCACTCACTTCATGTCGCAACAGCACTGGTCGTAGGTTTTCTTGGTCAACTTGCAGTAGAACTTGCCGTCTTTCATCTCACAACAGCACTTGTCCATCGTCTTGCCTGTTTCGCGGCAAGTGAATTTCTGCCCGGCGCCAAATGCTGTCGTCGCCAGGACTGCAAGAACCAGCTCGGTGCGGAGTATCATGTTTTTCATGTCATCACCTCCTTTCAGTAGTAAGGGGGAAATCTGGTGGTAGTGAAATCATTTTACGGGTACCGAAAAACTCTGTTGTCCTTGTCCGCGCGGACCTTGGAAAAAAATCTTGGCGTTCCAATCACCAGCCATATCGGCCTTGACTTTGGCGCGGTATTGGCCGGCTGTTGCGGTTTTTTGCATCGAGCCGCCTCCGCGCATCACCATGCCGGGCATGTTCATGTCGATCGTAAAATCAACGTCGCCAACATCGACAAGTTGCCCGTTGCGGTCGCGGAACTCCATCAGCAGGTCGTTCTCGCCTTTGCGGAGCCCGCCTTCGCGAGCGAGTAGGTTCATCGTTAGGTCGTTGATTGTTTGAGTCACGAATGGCGCGCCGGAGATTTTTACCGCACGAACTTTCTGCCCTGCGGCCCTTCCGGCGAAGCAAATCACAACTACACCGACGATCAGGGCAATCCATTTGAGCAGTCGGCGATTTGTCCTGAAATCCTAACCATCGGCTGGCAACCTGACGTCGCGTGCAAGAAATGCACAATCTTTAGCAAGAACAGGCATGTTACGCCGTCGTAAACTTGGCAAGATAAGCCAACGAAATCTGGAGGTACAAGCATGATCAACACGAAACATCTTCTCAAGGTCGCGGCCGCGTGGATCACTATCATTTACATCATCTGTTTCGGTGGCGTCGCGCTCGTTCCCGGGATACGGCCGTGGTTCATGCAATACGCGCTTCACATGAATGCGAGCTTGGGCGAAAACGTTATTACATTTACGACCTTCATTTCCGGTCTCGTGATATGGAATGTCATCGCGTTTTTGGGGGCCTGGCTTTTCGCATTTCTACACAACAAAGTTAAGCCCTAACAACCGACATAAAGGTAAAATGATGAATACAAGATCGACATCGATGATGACGATTGCAGCGGCGTTCGGGGTAGTCTGTTTCGGCCTTAGCAACCCCGGACACGTAGACGCAGTGCCGTCTCAGATGAACCATGAAATGTCAGGAACCGTGCAGCGAATCGATCGTCAAATGCTATGGATTGTTACAACTGGTGCATCCAAACCGGAGGCGTTCGCGTGGAATTCGAAGGATACAAAGTTCTTCCGCGACGGTACGCCCACCACAGTTGAGTCGCTACGCGCGGGCACCTACGTGCAAATCCATTGCAGCCATCCTTTGGTCGGCTCTGGGCCGGTCCTTTACAGCGTTTCCTGGCGCACGGGCACGTCCCCTAAAAAGTGAAATCCCGAAAGATCAATCATCCGCAAGATCGACAATCAGAATCATGAAACGCACTTTATCCGTCGTTTGGAATTCACTGCTCTTATCTATAGCAATCGCAATATATCTTGAACGTTTGCCTACTAACCGCTACTAATGACGTTGTGAACCAAAGACGCCGAGCTAGAGTCCTTCGGATTGGCCTTGTGCTGATCACAAGTGTCTCGTGGGTCGCTATCGCGAATCATTGTGCATTAACGAGTCTTTTCACGACGCGGGCGAAAACAATCACTGCGCTTTGTCATCGTTGCGCTGGAGAACAATCTCCCGTCAAAAGTCAAAATGACTGCGGGAGTGAATGTTGCAAAACGCTTCACGCCACATTGGTTGCGGCGAAGAAGCTCATTGATTACGATACGGGGCTCCTGGCTTTGCAGCCCTATTTTGTCGCCCCGTTGATATTGAGGAATCAGCCGAAAGTAACGTTGCCTAGTGGAGAGTTCGACACGGGGCCGCCGTTTGCAAAGACTTTTGCCGAATCGATTTTGCAGCGGAGCATTCTTGCTCACGCGCCGCCTTCTTTAGCCTAACGACTCGCGCTCCTGCTTCCGCAGGAATCATCGCAGTCGAGATGTGTCATGGATCGGGTTGAATGACGATCTTGTCAGCCAATCTACAACCACAAACAAACTCTTATGAACGAACCAAAAAATACGGAGCTGAAATGGGACGAGCACTGCGTCGTCTGCTGTAAATCAGTCGGACACGGCGAAGGCTTCAGTCATCTCAACATCGAGGGTCAGATGATCGCGCTCTGTTGTCCACTCTGTTTTGAAACATTCGACAAAGACCCAGCCAAGTATCTGCGTCGCCGCGCTGTGCGCAAAATCTCAGAGGACAAGCTTCCGCCGGGATCTTTTTCGCCTTTCGACCAATGAAATATTTTTCCACGCTGGCGGCGATTGGATTGATGAGCGCGCCAATTCCAGTGGCCGCCGCCGATAGACTTTCGCCGAGCGAAATCATGAACGTCGCTCTGCGTGACAACGCATCGATCAAAGCCGCGCGCGCCAAATGGGAAATGATGAAAGCGCGTGTGCCGCAAGCGGGGGCGTGGGAGGATTTACGTGCGGGCGTCGATTCGGCGACGGCACGTTTTGTCAGTATACCGGCGAATGCGTTCATGGATCAAACGGCAATGTTGGAGCAGGAGGTGCCCTTGTCCGGCAAGAACCGCAGTCGCGCCCGCGCTGCGACCGCTGAGGCCGGTGCAGCTTTTGAGGACTTGCGCCGCATGGAACTGGATGTGATCTCGGGTGTGCGATCGGCCTACGCGCGCTTTGCGAACGATTACGCACAGCTCGAAGTCAACCGCCGCAACCAGGAATTGTTAAGTCAATTTGTACAGATCAGTCGCAGCCGATATGAAGCCGGCTCGGCCACGCAAGCCGACGTGCTTCTCGCGCAGACCGACGCGGCGAAGTTGTTAGAAACGCGGGCCGACATCGAACGTCAGATTTCCGAAGCGCAATCGGCGCTCAACGTATTGCTGAACCGCCCCGCGCAAATGCCGCTCGGCCAACCTGAGCCGCTTGTCTTCACGCCACGCACGCTATCGTTGGAAAAACTGCAAGCAATAACCATGCTGCGCCGGCCGGAGCTGCAGCGAGCACAGAGCCAGATCGACGCGTCGCGATCTCGGCTCGAACTCGCGCACCGTCAGTGGTTCCCTGATCCTGCCCTGAATGTTAAAGCGCAGCGCTACAACGCGGCCGCTCAGGCGGTCAGCGAAGTCGATGTCGGTATCGCGTTTCCCCTTCCCTGGCTGAACCCGAAAAAATATTCGGCGGGAGTTTTGGAGGCGCGCAAGAGCGTGGAGAGTGCGCAGCAGGAATTCGACGCCGCGCGTGTCGAAGCGCTCGGACTCGTGCGCGATCAGCTCAAAAAAATTCAGACCTCAGCCGGACAATACGAACTTTATCGCGACCAGATTCTTCCGGTCGCGCGGCAGACAGTCGAGGCAAGCCGCGCGGCTTACGAAGCAAACACTGGCGGATTCTTGGAATTGATCACAACACGCCGCACTTTACAGGACGCCGAGTCGGCGGCGCTGAACCATCTCGCCGATTACGAAGCAGCTGTTGCGGAACTAGACGCGATCATCGGAAGAACAGGACCCGATATCCGAGGCGGATATCTAAAATGAAATCGATTCCCATTTACTCGCTTTGTCTTTTGCTCGTCGTCGCATTCGCTCCTTCGTGCTCGAAGGAGACGAACCCAGCGGAGAAGACGCTCTACACCTGCAGCATGCACCCGCAGGTGGTGCAGGATCATCCGGGTGATTGTCCAATTTGCGGGATGAAGCTTGTGCCCGTGCGCAAACAATCCTCGCCGAGCGCTAGAAAGGTCAGCGGCGAACGCAAAATCAAATACTACAAATCGACCATGCTGCTCGGCGAGATCAGCCAAAGCCCTCGCAAAGACAGCATGGGGATGGACATGGTTCCGGTGTACGAGGGCGAGGACGAATCGACAACGATCGCTGTCGATCCTACGACCGTGCAAAAAATGGGCGTGCGCACTGCGGTTGTCACGAAAGGCCCGCTGCGCCGAATCATCCGAACGGTTGGAGCAATCGATTACAACGAAACCGCGCTCGCAGACGTGACGACGAAGTTTCGCGGCTGGATCGAAAAGCTTTATGTCGATTCGACGGGTAAGCAGGTGCGCAAAGGCGAGCCGCTGTTCGACATCTACTCGCCGGAACTTTACAGTGCGCAAAGCGAGTATGTGCTTGCTCTGAATCAAGGCGCCGCCGGGCTCAAGGCCAGCGCCCGACAAAAGCTAAAGCTTTTTGACGTTTCAGAAGATCAGATCGCCGAACTCGAAAAGAGTCGGCAGGCGCAGCGAACATTGCGGGTAGACGCGCCGATCGATGGCATCGTGGTGGAGAAGATGGCGGTCCAGGGCCAGATGGTTGAGGCCGGGATGAAGTTGTACCGGCTGGCAGATCTGGGCATCGTCTGGGTACAATCGCAAATCTACGAGCAAGATCTCGCGCTGCTAAAACTCGGGCAGGAAGCGGAAGTCAGTTTGTCCTATTTGCCCGACCGGAAGTTTAGCGGCCGCATCACTTATATCTATCCGACCGTCGACGAAAAGACGCGCACTGCTCGGGTGCGGATGGAATTTCACAACCCCGGTTTGTTCTTGAAGCCGGGAATGTTCGTGACAGTGGAGCTGCGAGCTGAACTCAAACCTGATGCGCTGCTCGTTCCGGACTCGGCAGTGCTTCGAAGCGGTGAGAAAAACACCGTGTTTGTTGCCCTCGACGGCGGCCATTTTGAGCCGCGCGAGGTAACGCTCGGTCCTCGTGCGGACAACAATTCTTACGAAGTGATCAGTGGACTAACGGAAGGCGAACGCGTCGTCACTTCCGGTCAATTCATGCTCGATTCCGAAAGCCAGCTTCGGGAAGCGATCCAGAAGATGCTCAACCCGGTCGCGACCGCGGCGCCGGCTCAGACAACGGCGCAGACACAAAATGCAAGCATTCCAGTGCAGGCTACGCCCGCGCCCGACGGCAAGACCGGAACTCAGGAATATGTATGCCCGACTGAATACGCCTGTCCGATGCCGGAGCACATGAGCATCAAATATAACCATGGCGGCAAATGTCCGATTTGTGGAATGACGCTTATTCCTGCGGCGGAAGCGGGCGCCACACTGACACCTGCACCGACTGTTATGCCGCCGGAACATCAACATTAGAAAACGATGCTTCGGGCTATCATCGATTTTTCGCTGCGGAACAAGTTCATCGTTCTGCTGGCCACGATCGCGCTGACGTTTGCCGGTATTTTTGCTGTTCGCAACATTCCGCTCGATGCGATTCCCGACCTCTCTGACACGCAGGTCATCATTTACACCGAGTGGTCAGGCCAGGCACCGCAGATTGTGCAGGACCAGGTGACTTATCCAATCACTACGAAAATGCTCTCCGTGCCGCATGCGAAGGTGGTGCGCGGCTACTCGTTTTATGGGTTCTCGTTCGTGTATGTGATCTTCGAGGACGGGACTGATCCTTACTGGGCGCGGAGTCGCGTGCTCGAATACTTGAGCGGTCTTACTTCACGTCTGCCGAAGAATGTGGCGCCGGCACTCGGGCCTGATGCGACTGGCGTCGGCTGGGCATTCATGTATTCGCTAAATTCCAAGGAGCGCAGTCTGGCGGAACTGCGTTCGATGCAAGACTGGTATCTGAAGTATCAACTAACGTCCGTCGAAGGTGTTGCCGAAGTCGCATCGATCGGCGGCTTCGTGAAGCAGTACCAAGTCACTGTCGATCCAACAAAACTGCGCGCTTACAACCTCTCGATTGCCGATGTCAGCATGGCGGTGAAGAAGAGCAACGGCGAAGTCGGTGGCCGTTCCATCGAGATGGCGGAAAAGGAATTCATCCTGCGGGTTCGCGGTTACGTTCAAACGGTCGAAGATTTGCGAAAAGTCGCGGTCGGTGTCGGCACGAATGGCGTTCCAATTTTGCTCGACCAGGTCGCAAACGTGCAACTTGGGCCGGAGATGCGGCGCGGCATTGCCGAGTTGAACGGGGATGGCGAAACGGTGGGAGGCATTGTCGTCGTGCGTTACGGCGCGAATGCTCGCCATGTCATCCAGGACGTGAAGAAACGGCTCGATCAGGCGATGAAAGCATTGCCGCCGGATGTGAGCTACACGGTCGCTTACGATCGCACTGCCTTAATTGATCGAGCTGTCGCCACGCTCGAAGAGAAGCTCGTCGAGGAGAGCATTGTCGTCGCGCTCGTGTGCATCGCGTTTCTCCTGCATTTCCGCAGCGCCCTTGTTGCGATCATCATTTTGCCCGTCGCCGTTTTAATCTCGTTCGCCGTGATGTACCGGCAGGGAATGAGCTCGAACATCATGTCGCTTGGCGGCATCGCGATCGCGATTGGCGCAATGGTCGATGCCGCGATCATTATGATCGAGAACGCACACAAGCACATCGAGCGCGATGGTGGCAAAAAAGCGCACTGGCAAATCATTCGCGACGCGTCGATCGAAGTCGGGCCGACGCTCTTTTATTCGCTGCTCGTTATCACGGTTTCGTTCATTCCCGTTTTCGCGCTGCAAGCACAGGAAGGCCGGTTGTTTAAACCTTTGGCGTTTACGAAGACTTATTCGATGGCCGCAGCAGCGCTGCTTTCTGTGACGCTCGCGCCGATCCTGATGGGCTACTTCATCCGCGGACGATTGCCAGCTGAAGAGCGCAACCCGATCAATCGATTTCTGATCTGGCTTTATCATCCAGTGATTGATTTCGTGATTCGACGGCGCTGGATCGTCATTCTGAGTGCCGCCTTGATCGTCGCGTGGGTTTTTCTTCCGTGGAATCGGCTGGTCACGAATTATCTGCCGCAAGGTCCGCTCCGCAGCGCCTCACTCGCGGTCGGCAAACTATTTCCGTATCAAAATCTCGGCTCAGAATTCATGCCGCCGCTTTACGAAGGCGATCTGCTTTACATGCCGACCACGTTTCCTGGCATTTCGACAACCAAAGCACGCGAGATTCTCCAGCAGACCGACAAAATCATTAAGAGTTTTCCTGAAGTACATCACGTGTTTGGAAAAATCGGACGCGCTGAGACAGCGACCGACCCTGCGCCAATGGACATGGTCGAAACAACCATCATGCTGAAGGACGAGAAGGACTGGCCGGCGGTCGATATCAAAAATCAAAGCGGCAAGACCATTGCGCATCGCAAACGTACCGTGGACGAACTGACTGACGCGATGAACGCCGCGCTTCAATTTCCCGGCCTGAACAACGCCTGGACGATGCCGATCAAGACGAGGATCGACATGTTGGCCACCGGAATCAAAACGCCGGTCGGAATCAAAGTTGCCGGACCCGATCTCGCGCAACTCGAACGCATCGCCGGAGAAATCGAGACCGTCATTCGGCAAGTCCCCGGCACATCGAGCGTATTCGCCGAGCGCGTCATGGGCGGTAATTATATAGAGTTCAACATCAATCGCGACGAAATCGCGCGCTATGGACTTGCCGTCGGCGACGTGCAGGAAGTTCTCGAAGTCGCACTTGGCGGGATGCCGCTCACCACCACAGTCGAAGGATTGGAACGCTACAGCATTAATCTTCGTTACGACCGCGATTTCCGCGAAAATCTCGAAGCGCTCCGCGAAATCATCATCCCAACTCCAACCGGCGCGCAGATTCCGCTCGGCCAGATCGCCACGCTGAATCTCGTGCGTGCGCCAATGGGCGTAAAAAGCGAAGGCGCCGTTCCCAACGCCTGGATTTATGTCGACGTAAAAGGCATCGACATCGGCACATATGTACAGATGGCACAGCGTGCCGTGAACGAAGCCTTAACCAGCAAGCGCGTTGTCATGCCAAGCGGCTACAACATCTTTTGGAGCGGGCAATACGAATATATGCAGCGCGCGCAGCAGCGGCTCATGATCGTTATTCCGGTGACGCTTCTCATCATCGTGCTCATCATCTATCTCAACACGCGCTCATTTGTCGGCACAGCCATCATCATGCTTTCGGTGCCGCTGGCGCTGGTTGGCTCGTTTTGGATGCTCTACCTCGCTGGCTACAACCTAAGCGTAGCCGTTTGGATAGGATTGATCGCCCTCGCAGGCGTGAGTGCCGAGACCGGCGTAGTCATGCTTCTTTATCTCGAGATAGCGTACGATCAATGGGTTCGTGAAGGAAAAATGCGAAGCGCTGCCGACCTCCGCGACGCCATTTACCAAGGCGCGGTAAAGCGAGTGCGCCCGAAAGCGATGACTGCCGCTGTTATCATCGGCGGTTTGGTTCCGATCATGTGGAGCCACGGCGCAGGCGCTGATGTGATGAAGCGCATCGCCACACCGATGATCGGCGGTGTCGTCACTTCGGTAATCATGGAACTCGTCCTGTATCCTGCGATCTTCTTCGTCTGGCGCTCGCGCAAACTCGAGCGCCGGCCGGTTTCGCCAGTCGCCGAAGTTGTGCCCGCGTAATCCTATGAGGGAAAGGAAAGCAACATGATACCCGTAGTCGCGCTCGGCCGGCATTGCTGCTCATGAATCCATGAAGGTGGCCGTTTTTAGCGCGAGGAATTATAATCGCGAGTTTCTTACTGCAGCAAACGTTTCGCGCCATGAGCTATACTTTTTCGAACCGCATTTGACCGAGGAAACGGCAAGTCTGGCAGCAGGATTCGATGCCGTCTGCGTTTTCGTAAACGATCGGGTGGATGCGGCCGTAATCGCACAACTTTCCGCGTTGGGCGTTCGGTTGATTGCACTTCGTTGCGCCGGATATAACAATGTCGATCTAACTGCCGCGAACAGACGTGGGCTTACCGTTGTACGTGTTCCCGGCTATTCGCCTTATGCGGTGGCTGAACGTACGCTGGGATTAATTCTGGCATTAAACCGAAAACTTCATCGCGCCTTTAATCGCGTGCGCGAGGGCAATTTCGCGCTCGATGGTCTGCTTGGATTCGACATTCAATGGCAAAACCGGCGGAATTATCGGCACTGGAAAAATCGGAACGGTAGTTGCGCACATTCTCACAGGATTTGGATGTCGAATTTTGGTGTTCGATCCGATGCCAAATGAAACCTGCCGCTCATTGGGCGTGCGCTACGTGAAACTCGATGAATTGCTCGCACAGTCCGACATGATCACGTTGCACTGTCCGCTTACGCCGGAGAACAAGCATATGATCGATGCGGGCGCGCTGCGAAAAATGCGAGACGGTGTCATGCTCATCAATACCAGTCGCGGCGCATTGATCGACACCCTCGCCGTCATCGAGGCGCTAAAAAACGGGAAGATCGGCTCTCTCGGCCTGGACGTTTACGAAGAGGAGGAGCAGATCTTTTTCGAGGACCGTTCTGGCTTGATCATCAGCGATGACGTGTTCAGCCGGCTCCTCACGTTTCCGAACGTCATTATCACTGGCCACCAGGCATTCTTCACGCGCGAAGCTTTGGAGAATATTGCGGCAACGACCATTGACAACATCACGAAATTCGAGAGCGGCCGCGCCTTGGATAATCGAGTAGTCGGCTAGGAGTCCAGTTCGCGGTTGCTTCAAGAGCCATGGCAAAAAACGCGGGCGCCCTTTTCAGTAATGGGCGACCTTAATCTATCCCGTGATCTTTGCACTTTGGACGCAGCGTAGGCCACGAGGCGTTCCTGAATCATGGAGATGCTGACCGAGACGATTCACGGCGACCAGCTTCGCGCCCACATCCAGGCACCTCGATAGAGGTCATAACCAACCTCCGCAAAAATCCGCCCGGTGCAAGCCGCTGGCGATGTATGGGCAGTTTCGCATCAATTTCCACAATAACCCCGTACGATAATTTTCGATCATCAAAATAATCGGCCCTTGATTGAGCCCGTAATGCCACCGTGAGACCCACCAACCATAAGGATTGCCGGGGTTTCCCGGATGGGAGGGATTGAAAGATGCTTTGAAGCCGTAGGAGTTGAACTCGGTCATCTTGGCCTGATGAATGCAATGGTGGAGTGAGGGCAGCACGATTTCGGGTGCGAACGGCAACGACGCCACCAGCGCCCACGGTGCAAGGGTGCCGTCATCGGGTCCGTAGGGCACGCCGCGCGCCACGTAATCGAAGAATTGGCGCTCAATGCCGTTTATTTTGATGGTGGGTGTCGGGGCCGGGACCCTCGCTTGCGGTGATTCCCCAGCAACAGGAGGCATAGTCCTCGAACCCGAACGGGTTCTTGATCGCGTACTGTTGTTGCACATAAGTTGCGCAGCGGCTGTTCTCGAAATAGTCAATGCCTTTAGCACGCATGAATGCGTCCTGAATACCGCGAAAGTCGATCCAGACATGCGAGAGCTGGTGCGTGAACAATGGCCCGGCATAAAGATATTCATATCCGTAGCAGTGTTCCCACCGGTAAGTCGAAGTCCACGCTGCGTAGCTGCTCTCGGGCAACGGATGAGTCGGCGAGCCTAGCCCCAGCGTATATAGCAGCAGCGCCTCATCGTACCCTTCCCAACGGTACTTGAGAAATCCGCTTTCGGGCTTCCAGCCGTGCGTGACCGTTGCACCGCCGTCTTGCGCCCACTGCCAATCTGCACGGCGGTAGAGCGCGTCGGCAAGCATGCGGATTTCATGTTCGTCGGCCGTACCTGCGTCAAAATAAATCTCCGCTGTCAACGCGCCCGCCAGCAGAAAAGCGGTGTCTACCGTTGACAGTTCGCATTGCCAGGCGCGCCGGCCGGTCTGCATGTCGAGAAAATGATAGTAAAAGCCCTGGTAGCCGGTCGCGTCGGCTTCAGGGCCATGCGGGCTGTTCCAGAAAAAACGCAGCGTCGTCAGCGTTCGTTCCACGGCCGCAGCGCGCGGCATAAATCCGCGCTCGACCGCCACTGGATAACATGCCAACGCGAGCCCGGTGGCGGCAATACTGGCAGGCCAATCTGCTTCGGTCTTGTCGATCACCAGGCCGTTGGCGGGATTCGTCTCGTGCAAAAAATAACCGAATGTTTCGCGCTGCAGCTTTTCCAGTTCGGCATCGACGGTTAGCTTTCTGCTCATGGTTTCACCCGGTTTTGCCGGCTCCAAGCTAAACTCGGTCGTAGCGGCGACAGCGCGACAGTCAAGTGCGTTTTTCGGTTCATTCATGCTCTTTCTTCAAACGGAGACTTGAGGCATGGTCCCCACGGTGAGCCGACCGAGAAAAACATCCATTCCGGAAGTCCTGCCGTCTCGACTGCTCGTGGGGCTAGCCGCATTCGCCCTCGGCGCGGGCGCGATGTGGCTGGCGCTCCGGGAGTCGCATCCGTACCCGTCGACGGCGCAAAGCAGCGCGATAGGCGTTGCTGAAACGCGCGCTGAGGGCCCGCCGGAAGTCTCGCATCTCGCACCCGCCGACGCCGCCACGACGCTCGCGAACTGGAACTATGACCGGCAGAATTGGTCGCACGCAGTCGAGCACTACCAGCAGGCGATCGCCCTCGGACGCGATAATCCCGATGTGCGCACTGATCTCGGCAATTGCTTCCGTTTCCTCGGCGAACCGCAAAAAGCGCTGGATCAATACGAGATAGCGCAGAGACAAAACCCGCAGCACGAGAATAGCCTCTTCAACCAGGCAGGACTCTTTGCCGAAGTGCTGCACGACAGTAAACGCGCGCAAGCGGCCGCGCGCGAGTTCATAGCACGCTTTCCGCAAAGTCCGCGCGCAGAGGCCGCCAGAAAGTTGATCGGCCAGCCCGAAGGAGTGCCCGACAGCGAAAGGCAGCGCGTCCTCGACTGGCTCAACGCCAAACCGTGAAACTTGAACGCATGGCTACAAGTCTCGGGAGTCGTTGCATTATGTATATTGATTCACGACAGACAGATATTTGTGCGTATCTATGCGCGATTCTGCTCGGCGGCCTTTTGCTGAACGCATTATTCGGCTGGTGGTGGGCCGATCCTGTCGCTGCGTTATGCATGTTGCCGCTGATTTTCCACGAGGGAATCGAAGCGACGAAGGGGCGATCATGCTGCAGCGAGCAAATTACTTGAACGAGTTCATGCAACAACGAAAACTCTGAAAAAATCAGAAATATGGTCGACATTAGACCAATTCCCTTCGCAACCATAAGGAGAGAACCATGAAAAATGAAAATTTGGAATCTATAGCAAGAAAGCTCGTCGCGCCGGGGAAGGGGATCTTGGCAGCGGATGAAAGTTCGCCAACGATCGAAAAGCGATTGAAGGGTATCGACGTTTCTTCGACGGAGGAAAACCGGCGCGCATATCGTGAACTTTTGTTTACTACAGCCGGGGTAGGCGAATTTATCAGCGGCGTGATTCTCTTCGATGAGACGATTCGCCAGAAAACTCGCGACGGTCGTACCTTCGTCAAAGCGCTGGAGGAGCAAGCGATCATACCCGGGATCAAAGTGGACAAAGGCGCCAAGGCGATGGCGAATTTCCCGGGCGAAAAAGTCACCGAAGGGCTCGACGGGCTGCGCGAGCGGCTGGCGGAATACCGGCAGTTGGGAGCGCGTTTTGCCAAATGGCGCGCTGTGATCGGGATCGCCGAGAAAATTCCCACGCGCACCTGCATCGAGATTAACGCGGAATTGTTGGCAGCTTACGCGGCGCTGTGTCAGGAAGCGGATTTGGTGCCGATCGTCGAGCCGGAAGTGCTCATGGACGGCACGCACACAATCGAACGCTATTTCGAAGTGACCGAGCAAACACTGCGAAGCGTTTTCGACGCTTTAGCTGAGCACCGCGTTGTGCTCGAGGGCATGCTGCTGAAACCAAACATGGTCCTTTCGGGGAAGGATTGTCCGCAGCAGGCGTCCGTGCAGGAGGTCGCAGAAGCCACGGTGCGCTGCATGAAGCGTGTTGTTCCTGCGGCGGTGCCCGGGTTGGTGTTTCTCTCCGGTGGTCAGAGCGATCAGCAAGCCACCGAACATCTCAACGCGATGAACCGTATGGAAAATCTACCGTGGCAGTTGAGTTTTTCCTACGGGCGCGCTTTACAAGCTCCTGTGCTGAAGGCTTGGAAAGGCGATGCAGGAAATGTTGCTGCAGCGCAACAGGCGTTCCATCACCGAGCCCTGTGCAACAGTAGAGCTCGCTTCGGTAAATACACGGCAGAAATGGAAACCGCCAAGGCGGCGTGACGCGTGGCGTACTGCGAAGGAGCAGGCGGCAACGTACAAACGTGCCACGCAATTACGTTGTCGCTCTTTCGTCATTCGACATTCGGGCAAAACGATCCTAAGACTCACTGCCGTTTCCATGCTCTACACCTGTCCGATGCATCCCGGAGATCGCGATTGGCATCTAAAATAGACTACACAATCGTGAGTTATGAAAACGCTTGAACATACAGTTCAGGGCGACCAGCTTCGCACTGGTCGGCGGCTGGAGTACTTCACCCTCGGTTGGAATTTAACCGAGGCAGCAGTGGCGATCGGGGCTGGTCTGTTTGCCGGCAGCATCGCGCTGATCGGATTCGGAATTGATTCGCTCATCGAAAGTTTGTCGGGCAGTATCCTGCTCTGGCGTTTGCAAGGGACTGAGACTGGCGAAAGCCGTGAGCGACTCGCGCACAGACTGGTTGGCGTCAGCTTTTTTGTACTCGCGTTGTATGTCGCGTTCGAGGCAGGAAAGACACTTCTGCGGCACGAGGAATCGGAAACAAGTATCGTCGGTATCGTTCTCTCGATCGTCTCGCTTATCGTTATGCCGCTCCTCGCTCGGTCGAAACGCCGCGTTGCGGCAAAGATCGACAGTCGCGCATTGTTTGCCGATTCACGACAAACAATTATATGCGCCTACTTGTCAGCGATTTTGCTAGGCGGACTGTTATTAAACGCGCTGTTCGGCTGGTGGTGGGCAGACCCAATCGCCGCATTGTGCATGCTGCCAATGATTTGCCGGGAGGGGATGGAAGCACTTCAAGGGCGATCATGCTGCAATCAATGAGGGCAAGCTGTTGAGCCTGAGAGATCGTGGGTCGAACGTTGCTCCAATGATCTACACCTGTCCGATGCATCCGGAGATTGAGCAGGATCATCCCGGCCATTGCCCGAAATGCGGAATGACCTTGGAGCCAAAGACGATCGGGGCAGGGGACGAAGAAGAACAAAAAGAAATTCGGTCGTTATCACGAAAATTCTGGGTCGCGCTCGTGCTCACGATTCCGGTGCTGTTTATCGCGATGGGTCACGCGATTTCAGGACTGGACATGGAAGCAATGATCCCGAAACGAATCTCGAAATGGATCGAATTTGCTCTTGCAACCCCAGTTGTTCTTTGGGCTGGCGGCTTTTTCTTCACGCGCGCCTGGCAGTCGATCGTCAATCGCAGCCTCAACATGTTCACGCTGATCGCTGTCGGCGTCGGTGCAGCCTATTTCTACAGCGCTGTCGCAGTAATCGCGCCGGGTATTTTTCCACAGTCTTTCCAGAGCAATGGTGAAGTCGGTCTCTACTTTGAAGCGGCAGCCGTCATCACGACACTGGTTTTGTTCGGGCAGTTAATCGAGGCAAAGGCGCGCAGTCGCACCGGGCAGGCGATCAAGGCATTGCTGGGTCTTGCCGCAAAAACCGCTCATCGACTTCGCGATGGCCAGGAACAGGAGATCTCCGTGGACGAAATCGAAAAGGGCGACTTGCTCCGTGTTCGACCCGGCGAAAAAGTCCCAATCGACGGCGTGATCACCGACGGGAAAAGCAACATCGACGAATCGATGATCACCGGCGAACCGATGCCCGTGAGCAAAGGCCTAGATGACACAGTAATCGGCGCGACACTGAATCAAACCGGCTCGTTCTTGATGCGCGCCGAGAAAATCGGTTCGGAAACGCTACTGGCGCAGATCGTCCAAATGGTGGCGGACGCGCAGCGCACCCGCGCGCCCATTCAGAAACTCGCCGACACAGTATCCGGCTATTTTGTTCCGGCAGTCATCGCCGTCGCAGTGATTACTTTTGTAATTTGGTCGATCCTCGGGCCCGCTCCGGCGATGGCTTACGCACTAGTGAACGCCGTCTCGGTTCTAATCATTGCGTGCCCATGTGCGCTTGGGCTCGCGACGCCGATGTCGATCATGGTCGGAGTGGGACGCGCCGCGCAAGCAGGAGTCCTGGTAAAAAATGCGGAAGCCATAGAGACCGCCGAAAAAGTCACGCATCTGATCACAGACAAAACCGGCACGCTGACAGCCGGCAAGCCGGAAGTCGTCAGCCGGATTGGCACGGGCAACACGCGGGAACGCGATGTTCTACAGATCGCAGCATCGTTGGAGGCTCAAAGTGAGCATCCGCTGGCGCGGGCAATTGTAGAAGCCGCGAAAAGAGAAAAAATCCAGTTGTATGGTGTGACGGAGTTTCAGTCGACCACCGGTGGCGGCGTGTCCGGCAGGCTCCCCGCAGCGAGTCCGTCCATTGGCGGACTTGGCGGCAAAACCGTTCTTATCGGCAAAGAAAAGTTTCTGACCGAGTCGAACGTCGCGATCCCCGACGAGCTAAAAAAAGAAGCCCATCGGTTGCAGGAGAAAGCAGAAACCACGGTTTGGCTGGCGATAGATGGAAAGGCGGTGGGCATTCTCGGCATTGCCGATCCAATCAAACCCACGACCCAAAACGCGATCCGCGAGCTTCACGAGATGGGCCTGAAGGTGATCATGTGCACGGGGGACAATCGTCGAACGGCCGAATCTGTTGCGCGCGAATTGGGGATCGACGAGTTCAGCGCTGAAGTCATGCCAGACGAAAAGATCGACATCGTTAAAAAATTGCAATCAACAGGCGCGATCGTCGCGATGGCTGGGGATGGGATCAACGATGCGCCGGCGCTTGCAGCGGCTGATGTCGGAATTGCGATGGGGACTGGCACCGACGTGGCGATCGAAAGCGCTGGCATCACACTCGTGAAAGGCGACCTGATCGGAATTGTCAAAGCGATGCATGCCAGCCGCGCCGTCATGCGAAATATCCGGCAAAATCTCTTTTTCGCTTTCATCTATAACGCCTTGGGCGTACCGATTGCCGCCGGCGCCCTTTATCCATTCTTCGGACTTCTCCTCAGTCCGATGATTGCCGGCGCCGCGATGAGCTTCAGCTCCGTCTCAGTCATCGCAAACGCGCTGCGGCTGCGATCGATCACGCTGTGAACAATCTGAGGCCGCCATGCATAGAAACGTAACTATTAGCTTTCCGACAACATGAACAGCATGATAAAAACAGTCCCAGCATTGCTAATTTGTATAGAAACTCAACATCTGATCCTATGATTACACGACTTACCAGTGCGGCAGCTCTTGCGTTCTTGTTCACACCGGCCATGCCAATCCGTGCCCAGGAACATCCAGGTGCCCAACAGCAATCGCAATTCCAACAGTTGCCACAGATAACAACAAGAACCCAGCAGAACAGCATGCAGACGAGAGAAGTGAGCAAGGCCGATATCTCTGCCGGAATAAAAAAGAACATCGCGAGCGACACCAAAAAATCGACCGACCGAAAGTTTCACGTCAAGTATGGTGGCAAAGATCTCGCGCTCGATTTGGTCAAAGTCCATGACGATCGGCTCTCGAGTCTTGGTGCCGGCAAATATTTCGCGTGTGTCGATCTGAAAGCTACCAATGGCACAATTTATGACATTGACTTCTTCATGGCTGGACAGCCGGGCAGCATGAGAGTCACCGAAAATTCCGTTCACAAGATTAACGGCAAAGCCCTCTACAACTGGAAAGAAGAAAACGGCGTTTGGAAAAGGGTTCGCGTCTCGTAGAGACGAGACGGCAGCTATATGCAATTGAGCTGTAGCCGCGGCCGTGTGGGCCGCGCGCACGCGTCGCACAGCGACGCGGCTACAGAATTCTGGGCAGCCCCGAAATCGTTCGGGGGTTGCCCTACAACGATTCGTCCGGCAGTTTCACGGCGTGCCAAAGACCTTTTTCGTCACTACGGCAATCGATTACACGAACTCGCCGCCGCATATCGGACACGCTTATGAGAAAGTGCTGGCCGATGTGATTGCGCGTTATCACCGGCTCAATGGTGACAAAGTATTTTTTCTCACCGGTGTCGATCAGCACGGCCAGAAAGTGCAGCAATCGGCTGCCAAGGCCGGTGTTCCTCCAGCTGAATTCGTCAAAGAGATCACGCAAAAGTTTGTCGATCTGTGGAAAAAACTGGATGTCAAATATGACGAATGGGCCGAGACGACTAGTGAGCGGCACAAAAAAGTTGTTCAGGGAATTTTGCAGCGCCTGTTCGATGCGGGCCAAATTTACAAGGACAAACAAGCTGGCTACTACTCAATCCGTCAGGAGCAATTCCTGACCGAGAAAGAGCGGGGTGCGGAGGGCGAGTTTGGCCCTGAGTGGGGACAGGTCGAATTTCGCGAGGAAGAAAATTATTATTTCAAACTAGGCGATCACAAAAAATGGTTGCTTGATTATCTACAGAAACGGACCGACGCGGTGATTCCCGATTTTCGTCAGACAGAATTGCGAAATGCCGTGGAGAAACTCAGTGGCGATCTCTGCATTTCGCGTCCGAAATCGCGGCTCGATTGGGGGATCGAACTTCCGTTCGACAAGAATTTCGTCAATTACGTCTGGTTCGATGCGCTCACGAACTACATCAGCTTCGCGAGCTACGATTCAGCGATCCACGAGTATGAACGGCAACCGCAGGAATTCCGCGACAAATGGCCTGCGTTGCAGATCATCGGTAAAGACATCCTAGTTCCAGCGCATGGCATTTACTGGCTCATCATGCTGCACGCGATCGGATTCCCCGACAAAGCGATGCCGCAACTTCTCGTGCATGGTTGGTGGAATCTCGGCGGCGCAAAGATGAGCAAAAGCGCGGGAAATGTTATCGATCCGTTTGCATTGATCGAAAAATACGGCGCCGACCCGGTCCGGCTATATTTGACCGGCGCGATTGGCACGGGCTGGGACGCCGATTTTTCAGAAGAACGGTTTCTGACTTACTACAACAGCGCACTTGCGAACGGTCTCGGGAACTTGGTCAGTCGAACGCTAAACATGATACATCGATATCTTAGTGGGCGCCTGAAAAAAACGCACGAGCAACCCGGGACAGATGCTACATCATCCTCCCTTAGCTACATCGAGCGCTGGCTTGCAGGTCAAACTTGTCTGTATTCGGAGGATTTCGATGGAGGTGAGCATAGGACGCAGGATGGGAAATTGTTTCCCTTACCCAAGTTTCAGATTCACCACGCGATTGGCCTAATTCTGGACGCGATCGCAATGTGTGATCGTGCCGTGGAAGAGTCCTCACCGTGGAAGCTTGCAAAGAATCCAAGTAAGGGAGAAGAGCTAGCACGGGTCCTCTATGTCCTAACGGAAGCAATCCGAATTATTGCGATATGGGTTTCGCCGATAATGCCAAAATCAGCCCACGCAATTTTCGATCAACTGAATTGGAAAATGGAGCCTGAGTTGAACGGAAAAGAAGAGCGCTTTTCACTCGCCGATGCGGAGTGGGGAGAGCTGCCGGACGGACATGTGGTCGGCAAACCAGTGCCGTTATTCCCGCGAATCGAGAGTCGTGGAGGCGTTTGACACAAACGCCCTACAACCTGATCCGGATTTTGTAGGGCGTCTCTATGAGACGCCGATCTAACTAATGCGGACGCGGAGTCGGGTGAGGAGGTGGCGTATGCTCCGGTGTGGCGGTGGGTGTCGGGGTGGGCGTCGGTGTCGGTATCGGTGTTGATTGCACCTCGACAGCACCAATGTCGATGCGATTATTCGCCACACGCGGATAACCCGTACCGCGTTGATCCATCCCTAGCGCCGGATCACCCGCGTCGGTCGCCGGGCTTTCGATCAAAGGCTGGTGGGTGAAAGTCGGACCTCCGTTGTCTTGTAATGGACCGAGCATCGGATCGATATTGATCTGATCGCCCGTGGCGGTTAAATAACCGCCGCCATTATCGCTGCTCAAGTTGTAGCCGAGCGATGTAACGGTTGCGCCGCTATCGATGTTTTGGCCTAACGACCCGGCCTTGAGAATCGTGTTTCCGATCGTAAGCGTGGCGCTGCCATTGAAGCTGTCATTGGTGATTCCGCCGCCCGACCCGAAGTTGTCGCTCAGCGTGCTGTTGTTGACGCTCAGCGTCCCGGCATTGTTGTAGATGCCGCCGCACTCGCCAGGGAGTAGGTTTGGGTCGACGCTAGTGCTGTTGCCGCTCAAAGTGCTGTTGTTGATGGTGAGCATCGCGTGATCGTTGTAGATGCCGCCGCCCTGGCTGCCCGCCAAGTTGCCGCTCAGGGTGCTGTTGTTGACGGTCAGCACCGCGCTGGCGTTGTAGATGCCGCCGCCGAACCCGATGCCGGTCGAGTTGGCGCTCAGGGTGCAATTGCTCACCGTCAACGTCGCGTGATCGTTCAAGATGCCGCCGCCGAAGCCGGCAAAGCCGTTGGTGATGGTCAGGCCGGAAATACTGACGGTTTTACCGGAAGCAATGTGAAACCCCCGGCTCGCGGCGTTGCCATTGACGGCCACAACGTTAGCTCCGGGTCCTGAAATCATGACACTTTTATTCACCAGCAGTTCGCCGCTGGTTAGTGTGATCGTACCGGTGACAGCAGAATCGAAGTTGATGGTATCGCCGTCGTTTGCGTCAGCCAACGTCTGGCGCAATGAGCTCGCGCCGCTGTCGTTGGTGTTCATCACTGTGATCGTTGCCGCGTGAACGATTTGCACACTGGCCATCGCTGCGCAGAACAGGGTCACCAGAAAAAGAATTCGTATTCTCAAAGGTGAGGTTTGATTTTTCATAAGTTTTCCTTGTTGCGTTGGCTCTCTTACAAAGGAAAAAATTGCGGAGCGTTTCAGAAAAAATGAAAAATCTTTCCTGGTTGGAGACCGCGGATAACCCAGCGCGGTTCCGCCGCAACCGAAGTTGAGCCCGCGAAACACGCGAATGAACGCGAATGGGAAACGGTAAGGAGTGGTCGCCTCTCCCTTCTAAATGGAGAGGGTAAGGTGAGGGTTGAATGGCTGACATGGGAGCGATCCCCCATCTCAGTCCTCTCCCTTCACCAAGGGAGAGGGGCGGAATGCGTCCATCATTTGCAAACGCGCTTGAGTCTCGGATGAATGAAGGTGACTGGGTTCGCCGTCGTCAGTCGTTGAATTGTTGAATCGGATCTGGATAATGATTCGCGTCAATCAGCGTGATTCGCGGGAAGAAAAAATCTTCGCAAGCGGGACACGCGCGCTACTTCGACATCACCGGTTGCTTTTCCTCGCAGAGTTTTTCGAAGCGCGGATCGCCGCGCAGGGGATCAAACATCGGATCGAGCCGGAGCAGCGCGGGCGTGAGCGGCGCAGTGGTGAATGCGCCGAAGTACGGGATGGAAAGTAGCTTCTGTAAAGCGTCGATGGCGCGGTCGGACTCCCCGGTTTGCGCTGCCACTCGGGCGAGGACTTCCAGTGAAAAGGGTCCATTAACGACGTCATTATCGGGCGGGTTCCCCGCAATCGCCTTTTCCGCCAAGGCCAGCGCCGCGGTTTTGTCACCCAGGCCCATGTTGGCCAGCGCGAGCACACACCTGAGTTCCGCATTTTGCGGCTGCTCTTGAAGCAACGGCTCCAGTTCGCTGCGCGTCTGTCGCCAAGTTTCCTGGGCGGCGGCATGGTCGCCGGCGACTTGTTGCGCCCAGCCTAACCAAAAGCGCAGTTCGCCATTGAAAAAACCGAACGCTGGATCAGGCGCGGCGAGTACCTCCTTTAACCGGGCGATGATCGGTGCAGGTTGGCGCTCTAGAACAGCCTGGTAAGTTTGTATTTCCCACGCGCCGAAGTCGTGGGCGTTCGGATGCAGCGGAGCCAGAAGGGAAGCAGCTCTGGGCAGATCCCCCTCGGCTTGCGCGATACTGGCCTTGATCACAGAAGTGTCAATGTCGTCCGGTGTAAGATCGAGAACCTGATCAAGTTTTCCCAGCGCTTCGGCAAAGCGACGTACAACGATCAGGGAAAGGGCGTGCTGCGTGAGCAGGTTAACGTTGCGTGGGTCGAGGCGCTCGGCTTCGCTGAAGTAGGCGTCGCTGCGGTCCCATTGGCCTCGGGTTCGCTCAACATCGGCGAGAGATTGAAGAATCCGGCTGTTGTTAGGCAGGAGCGAATGTGCCTGCTCTAGGTAACGCACCGCGGTATCGTAATCCTTCAGGCAGGCGTAGTGATAATAGCCCTTGGCGAGCACGGCCTCGCCGAGAGTGGGCTGAAGAGTGAGCGCGGTTTCGGCTGCCTGACGCGCCTCCTCACGAAGGGCGAGCGTCGGTTGAAGATTTAGTGTGTGGTAGCCGACGCCATCGGTGTATGCCAGCAGCGCCCAGGCGAGGGCAAACTTCGGGTCTAACTGCACTGCTTCTCTGAGATACTTCTGGGCCTCAAGGGAGTTGGCGGGTGTGCGTTGCGTTCTCAGACTATAAGACAGACCACGCAGATAAGCGTCGTAGGCTTTGGGATTCTCTGTCGGCTTGACGGCTAACGCCTGCTGCTCGCGCCCGGTCAGTTTCGCCTGTAATGATTCGGCTATTCGTTTGGCGATTTCACTTTCGACGCCCAGGATGTCAGTGAACTTCCGATCGTAGGTGTCTGCCCAGAGGTGGGAATCAGTTTGCGCGTTGATCAACTGAACAGTGACTCGCACGTGGTCGGCCGCTTTTTGCACGCTACCTTCAAGAATGTTCGCTACGCGAAGCTGCTTTGCGATCTCGCGGAGATTCCCCGGTTTGCTTTGATATTGCTGGGTGGAAGTACGCGAAATGACTTTCAAGTCTGCGATGCTAGCCAGCCGCGTCAGGATCTCCTCTTGAATCCCGTTGCCGAAGTAGGCGTTATCTGGATCGCCGCTTAGATTTTGAAATGGTAACACGGCAATACTTTTTGCCGGTACGACTTCACTCGCAGCGCTGGAGACGAACTTGCGTTGAAGAATGTAAGAAACTGCCAGGATGCTGGTGATAATCACAGCGGCCGCCAACGCGCTGTAGGCGAATCGGCGGCGTTGCTTTTGTTTCGCGGCATCGATCGCGGCAATGCAGTTGTTAAGTTGCTCCTTCAACGCCGCGGGCGATTGCGCACGCTTTGCTGGGTCGGGCTCTAACATGCGCTTGATGAGATCGACAACCGTGCGCGGAATGCCTTTCAGTTGATCGAGAGGCAACGCGCCATTGAGTTGCTTCTGGCGAATTTCGTCACGCGTGCCGTCAAACGGCAGTTTGCCGGTTAACATGAACCAGAGCGTCACGCCTAACGAATAAATGTCGGAGCGGGCGTCGACTATTTTTCCCGCAAATTGTTCCGGACTCGCAAAATGCGGTGTGCCAATGAATGCGGTCCGGATCGGACTGCTGCTTGTGCTTGCGGATTGATCAGTGATGTCTCTGACCAGACCGAAGTCGATTAACTTCGCCACAATTACACCATCGGCTTCGCTGCAAAGCATCACGTTTGAAGGTTTGACATCGCGATGAACAAATTGCCGAGTGCCGGTGGCAATCAGAGCACGCGTGATTTGTAAGGCGATGTCCAGCGCGATTGGGCAGTCGATCGGTCCTTTATGGTGAATCCACTCTGCGATGGTCTGGCCTTCAACCAGTTCCATGGCGTAAAAGTATTCGCCACGCTCGCTGCCGAGGTGAAAAACCGATGCGATGTTGCGGTGGCGCAGCTGTGCGGCGGCGCGCGCCTCGGATAGAAAACGCGCCTGACTGGATTCGTCCGCGAGATAGCGCGGATGGATCACCTTGAGCGCGACTTCGCAACGCAGGTTGGTGTCGAACGCTCTATAGGTGACGCCCATGGCGCCGCGGCCGAGTTCGACTGGCGCGCCGTCACTGCCATTGACGAGCTCATATTGGTCGAAATGCTGCAGTGTAGGAGCGTGATCGACATCTTCGCTGCCCAGCGCGGTGTGCAGCAGGCAGGTAAGACAAAACTCTTCCGTGTCCTCGGATGAGCTAAGCGACGAACCGCATTGAGCGCAGACTGATTGCACCGCCTTCGATCCGGCGATCGAGCCCTCATTCATGCGGCTTGCGCTAAAACGTTGCAAAGATAATGCAGTTCTTCGTCGATCTCGTGCGGTGCCGAAACCGTGCGAGCGATCTCGCGGCGCACAATTTCGCGATAACGCTGCCGCAGCCGATGGACGTGGGTCTTTACGGTCGCTCTCGATAGGCCGGTGCGCGCCGATGCGTCATCGTACGAGGGCAAAACGCTGCCTCCTGCAAGGAAGCTTTTCAGCTGTTCGAAAAGCTTGAGCTTGCCTTCGTCCTGCAATTCTTGACGCAACGAATTCAGTGCGCCAGCAGTGACTGATTTCGCCCAGCGCAATTCAAATAAACGCTCCGCTGTTGAATCGGACGCGCTTTCAGCATCGTAAAATGCTTCCGCTATTTCCTGATCGAGCGATACGAACTGATAATCGCCGCCGCGTTTGATCGCCTGGTTGCGGTCCCAATTGTCGGCAACGAAATTTTTTACCGACGCGAGCAGAAAGGACCGGAATTTGCCATGGAGTCGATCGGTGCGCGCGTAGGCTTTGGTTCGCAAAAAGAATGCGAAAAATGATTGCGTGAGGTCCTGTGCATCAGGAGGAGGGTAACCACGCCGACGGATGAAGCTGTAGATTGGCGGCCAATACGTCTCGCATAATTGCGCCAGCGCGTCTGTCGCCGACGGCACGTCCGTGAGCGCGCAACGCGCGACCTCGCTCCAGTGCGTGGTAGCAAAGCTCGCTCCACCTTCCCGAAGCGTTCCAGGGGTCGTCTTCACGACGCAAGCATAACAACCGACAGTTCGCTGTTCACGACAATTCTACGGAAACTCGAGGGTCAAGTTCCCAGAAACTTGCGCAAAGGCCGTTATTCCCACGGATTGAGATGGCAACGTCTGGGTAGCGCACGCGTCTCGCGTGCTGGCGATGGTGTCTCGCCATCGCGAACTTCTCACGTGCGTTTAACTTTAAGAAAAAGCCTGTTTCGGCGTCACGCCGAAACCAACACGCGAGACGCGTGCGCTACCCGGGAGAGCCGGGATCAGCGACCCCCGGCTACAACTATTGCGCACATTCTTCGAAGGCGACGGGCTGGCCGCGCAGGTGCGCGAGTGTTTCGCCGGCGAAATGAAGTGAGCCGGTGAGAAGAATGGGATGTGGCCGCTTGCGCGCTTGCTCGAGCGCGCCAGCGATTGACGGAGTGATGGAGTAGGGGATTGATGGAGTAATTCCGGATAAGACTTTCGCCAGCTCCTTCGGCCGAGCAGCGCGTTCACTACGGATCGTTGGCAGGAAAACATAATTGCTGATTAGCGCAAGGGCCTCACAGATTCCGCGCAAATCTTTATCGGAAAGCACGGCAAGGATCAGTGTCGCTCGCTGATCGCCAAAGAATTCGCGCCAGGTGTGGGCAAGCACTTGTGCGGCTGCGGGATTATGCGCGCCATCGATGATCGTTCGTTCGTCCCAACGTTGGAAACGCGCAGGCCATTCGACGTTGGCAAGTCCATGGATAATCGCGGATTCGCCGATGTCGATCTCGGCGGAGCGTAGTGCAGCGATTGCGAGAGCCGCATTTTGTTTTTGATAAGACCCGACAAGAGCGATCGGTGTCTTGGCATAAGACGCCGTCACAAATGTGAATGGCGCTTCACATTCGGCCGCTCGCGCACGGATCGCTTCTTTCGCTTCCGGTGGCTGCGCGGCGGAAACAACAGGAACCTTTCGTTTGATGATTCCAGCTTTTTCAGCCGCGATTTCTCGAAGCGACTGCCCCAGCCATTTTTCGTGGTCGAAATCGATCGGCGTAATGACCGAGACATCTGATTGGATGGCATTCGTCGCATCGAGTCGTCCGCCCATACCGGTTTCTAAAATGGCGATATCGATCTTCGCTTCAGAAAAATGTTTCAGTGCGAACGCGGTAGTGATTTCGAAAAAAGTCGGATGCGGGTCCCAATCAGTGACGAGATCGCGAATTGTCATGAAGCCTTTGGCGACCGCTTCCTCGGTGACCATTTCGCCGTTCACGCGAATGCGTTCACGAAACGTGATGAGGTGAGGGGATGTGAACAGACCGGGGCGATATCCTTGCGCGCGCAGGATCGAATCGATTATGGCGCAAACGGACCCTTTACCATTCGTGCCAGCGACATGAATTATTTTGGCAGCGGCAGAAGTCTCCGGCGAGGCGCCGGAAACAGCACGCGAGGCGCGTGCGCTCCCCAGATCTATGTGCAGCTCCGTGAGCAGGCGCCGAATATTTTCCAGCCCGAGCTTGATCCCGAAACGCTGGAGGCCATAGAGCCATGCGAGAGCTTGTTTGTACGTCAAAGGAGTTCTCAGCACTTCCCCCGAAAGCTTCCGGGAGGATAACTTCACGGCGTAACAGCAAAGTAACTGAGCAATTGACTGATCTGTTCGCGCATTTTTTTCCGGTGAACGATCATGTCGATCAAACCGTGTTCCTGAAGAAACTCTGCGGTCTGAAACTTTTCCGGCAAATCCTGGTGCGTTGTTTCTTTAATCACACGGGGCCCGGCGAAGCCGATCATGCTCTTCGGTTCGGCGATAATAACGTCGCCCAGCGACGCGAAGCTAGCCATGACGCCGGCCGTAGTCGGATTTGTCAGAACAGAAATGTACGGGAGCCGCTGTTCCGCATGACGCGCGAGTGCTCCAGCCGTTTTGGCCATTTGCATCAAGCTCAACATTCCTTCGTACATCCGAGCGCCGCCGGAAGCGGCAACGATAACGACGGGTGCACGTTCGGCTGTTCCATATTCAATCGTGCGGGTAATTCTCTCGCCAACGACCGAGCCCATCGTCGCAGCAAGAAAGCCGAAATCCATCACTGCGATGGCGACCTTGTAGCCGTCAAGAATTCCATACCCGCTGATCACAGCATCAAGGAGACCGGTACTTTCCTGATATTTGTTAAGGCGATCTTTGTAGCTGGCCATTCCTTGAAAGCGCAAAATATCCACGGACTTCAGGTCAGCATTCATTTCTACAAAAGTGTCTGGATCGAGCAGATTTTCGATCCGCTCCCTGGCCGATTGCGCAAAATGATAATCGCAGCGTGGACAGACGCGCTGGTTTTGGGCGAGCTCGATTTCCGGCACCACTTCCGAACAGCCAGGACATTTCTGGAAAAGACCATGCGGAATATCGCGTTTCTTGCGATTTTGCGCCTTGATTGCTGGTTTCTTGAAGATAGCCATGGGTATTATGCACGTGCGGCCGTAGCCGCATGAACAGAAATGGCGCCCGCGCGTTTCAAAATACGCGCGCATTCACTGAGCGTGGAGCCAGTCGTCAGGACGTCGTCGATCAACAACACCCGCAAGCCTCGCACGTCCATGTTTTTTCGTAAACGAAACGCATTATGCAAATTTTCCATGCGCTCGGCGCGATCCAGCGCGGTTTGTGTGATCGTGTACCGGATGCGTTCGAGCGCCGGTCTAGACTGAATCGATACCTGAGCGCTCAATAATTCCGCAAGCAAGCTGGCCTGGTTAAATCCGCGTTCTCGTTGTCGGGTTGGATGCAACGGCACCGGGACGATAAGATCGAGGCGGCAACCCCGCAGCCGTGCGTCGTCCAACGCTGCGCGGAGCCAGCGCGCCACGAGATGACGCAGGTAAATCTGGCGACCGTACTTAAGGTCGTGAATAATCTGGCGAACAATCCCGCGGCTGCGGTACGCGGCAACGGCCGCATCGAAGTGAATGGTGCGATGGGCGCAATTAGCGCAGGTGAATTCACCGGTAATCGCGCCTTCGAACGGCTCGGAGCATTTCTGGCAAAACGGCGCAACAATGCGGACGACCTTTGGTTCGCACTGGTCACAGAGATACTCGCCGGCTGGAACACTTGCTCTGCAGATCGCGCAGGCTGGCGGATAGAGAAGGGATGCGATCGCACCCAACCGATCAAGCTTTGGAAGCGCGATCATATTTCAACCAGATTCGCATTAACACCCACGTCAAACAGGCTACGCCGAGTGGGACGATTCCCACGAGCAGATTCTTTCCCAACCAGGGTAGAATAAGCATTTCCTGGCGCGCCACTCGTGTAAAAGTGCCGTTGCTAAATATCCAGCCGGCATGCAGCCCAATCGGCAACCATAATGAGCTGGTGAGGACACGCGCATCAGCCAGAATCCAACCAATAAGAAATAGTGTGGCGAACGCAGAGATCAACATTGTCACATTCCCAAACTGCTCAAATGAATGGGCAATGGAATTCAAGCCCGACGTCCATGTTACGATCGTGGATGTCCGCTCTGGGGCCTTTAGAAAATGAATAACGGAAAAAATCGCGGAGGCGGCCAAGATCGACATGTACTGGCGGCCCGTTTTTAGCAAAACGCCCAGGACGATCCCGCGAAAGAATGTTTCTTCAATGAACGGAACCGTTACCGAAGCTGCGAGGATTTTGCCAAATCGCGGCCAGGCAAAGCTGTGCCGAAATGAGTAAACATCGAACGCAATGAGCAATGCTCCACAGCAGAGCAGGGGAATCGCCGAGAGAAGAATACCCGCGAAGACATCGCGGCCCCAGTAGGAATTCGGCGCAAGGCCCAAATCAGCCATGCTTCGCACGTTGCTGACGCGAAGGAACGGCCAGAGTAAAACCGCAGCAGCAATCAGGAGCGCTCGATGAAAGAACGTTTCGAAATCGTATCTTGCGAGAAAGGAAAACAACCCGTGCGCCACGAACCATTGCGCTGCCCAATAAAGAATGGGAGCAAGAACGGCTGCCGTGAGGATGGTCGCGGCAAAATAGGCCACCAGTCTAGCTGCGTTTTTCAAGCCTGCTAATGTAAGGTTTTACCGCGATGCCGAGTCAACACATATGGATGGAGAAAGATCGACATGGCAAAAGGCGCGAAGTGCGCGCGACGAAGTTCGGTGGGGTGTGGCGGTTCCAATCGAAAATTGCCGGAGAACCGGAATGGACATATTACAATACGCCACCTCTTCAGGATCTGTTGCACCTGAAAGAGATCATTGCGCGAAAATATCAACGCCGCCGCGCGTCGATTGAAGACGTTGGCTCGGTTAACAAGCTTATCGAGGAGCAGCGTGGCAATGAGTGAGTGGAACACCGAGAGGGTAATCGATGGTTCAAGCCATTTTGACCGCTGCACAGACAGGTTCCAAATCCCAAATAAAAGGATCAAATCCCAAGTTCCAAAATGGAGGACGGCACTAAACCACGCGATCTGGAGGACCGAACGTTCGAGTTTGCACAATCGGTGCGGGCGTTTGTGAAGCAATTGCCGCGAACAGTAAGCAACACTGAAGATGTTCGGCAATTGGTGCGAGCATCGGGCTCAGTCGCGGCTAATTGGATCGAAGCCGATGAGGCTCTAAGCAAGAAAGATTTTCTCATGCGCGCGAAAATCTGCCGCAAGGAGTCGAAAGAGAGTCGGCTATTTTTGCGATTAATTGATGCGGGCTTGTCTAAAGACAGTGTTGCCGCACGCGAAACATTAGCAGCCGAGGCGCGCGAATTAACCCAGATCTTTTCATCAATCATCTCGAAGAGCGGATGATCGCCCCTCTCCTTTTGAGATTTGGCAATTAATTTTACCTGGGATTTGGAAATTGGGATTTGGAACTTCTGGAGCGATTCACAAGTTGAAACCAAAGAACTAATCGCCGCCGTCCCGCCTTCGCCGAAAGGCTACGGCGCGGTTTGAGAAACTAATCTCGGATTGACGCACGATGACCCAGTGGAACACAGACGAATTGATTGCCGCCGACAAGCGGTTCGTCTGGCATCCGTTCACTGATATGCCTGAATGGTGTGCTCCAGGGCATGAGCCGCTGGTTTTGGTCGAGGGCAACGGTGCGATCCTGCGCGACAGCCAGGGCCGCGACTACATCGACGGCAATTCGTCGATCTGGACGAACATTCACGGCCACAATCATCCGCACATCAATGCGGCAATCCGCAAGCAGCTCGACCGCGTAGCACACACTTCTTTTCTTGGATTTACCAACCCTGCTGCGATCGAACTTGCACGGGCGATCGTCGAGCTTTTCCCGAAGGGCACGTTGAGTCGGGTCTTTTTCTCAGACGACGGTTCGACCGGAATCGAGGTCGCCTTAAGGATCGCCGACCAGTATTGGCGGATGCGGCACTCCAGAAAACACCAGTTCATCGCTTTCAAGAGTGGTTATCATGGCGATACGGCAGGTGCGGCCAGCTTGGGCGCGACCGCCATGTTCCAAAGTGGACCTCCGCACTGGAATTTTCCGGCCATGCAGGTCCCATCAGTGCAGGCCCTAGAGCACCTTTCACCCACCGAGGCAGCCAAGGTTGCCGCGGTGGTGATCGAGCCACTGATTCAAGGAGCTGCCGGAATGCGCCTTTGGCCAGCGGGCACTTTGCGGGCTGTCAGAGAATGGTGCGATCGCACCGATACGCTCCTGATCGCGGACGAGGTAATGACCGGTTTTGGGCGAACTGGCCGGATGTTTGCGATCGAACATGAAGACGTAGTTCCAGATGTGGTTGTTCTAGCTAAAGGCTTGAGCGGAGGGTATGTTCCGCTTGCTATTACCTTAGTATCAGAAAAACTATTCTCAACTTTCGACGGCTCCGTTGCCGAGGGTAAAGCGCTTGCTTATGGACACAGCTACACAGGGAACGCGCTTGGCTGCGCAGCGGCCAGGGCGAGCCTGGAGATCTTTGAAACCGAAAGGGTCTTGGAAGCTCTACAGCCAAAAAAAGGTTTGCCGCAGAGGTTTGTGTCGAGGCTCGGCTACACGGACTCCTGACCAGGCCGATCAGGAATATTATCGTGTTGATGCCGCCGTTGTGCATAACCATCGAGCAATTGACGCAGGCGGTAAAAGCGCTCCGTGTGTCGATTGCTATGGTTTGGGATCGCCGATCTGGTGGAGCGCGACCGCTCGCCACGGCGGAGCCCGTCCAAGGCGAAGGCGGGCCCGCCGCGCCAAACAAACGTCGCAATATCCATGTCCAAAAAATTGCGCCTTGATCAGCTTCTGGTCTCAAAGGGACTGTTTGGAAGTCGCGAACAAGCGCAACGCGCGGTAATGGCCGGCGAAATCAAAATCGGGACGCAAACGGCCGCAAAGCCATCTCAGTTGCTCGAGGCGGACGCGGCGATCGCGGTGAAGCCGACGCGAAAATATGTTGGGCGCGGCGGATTGAAATTGGAAGGCGCTCTCGATCACTTCAGAATTGACGTGCAAGGAAAGGTTGCGCTCGACATCGGCGCGTCCACGGGCGGTTTTACCGATTGCCTGTTACGGCGCGGCGTCGCGCGAGTATATGCCGTCGACGTCGGGCATGGCCAGTTTGACTGGAAACTTCGGAACGATCCGCGTGTCGTCGTTCTCGAAAAATTGAATGCGCGCTTTCTCTCTCGCGAACATATTCCGGAACTTGTTGATGTTTGCGTGATCGACGTCTCCTTCATTTCGCTGACTCTAATCTTGCCGAACGCGTTCGATTTGATAACGCCAAGTGGCGTGATTCTCGCGCTGATCAAACCACAATTCGAATTGCAACGTGCGGATGTTGGGAAGGGCGGAGTCATCCGCGATCCGGAGTTGCATCAAAGAGCGCAAGACAAGATCGTTGCATTTGTGACCAGTCTCGGTCATGTGGTCAGCGGAATCGTTCCGTCTAGTATTAAAGGTGCGGACGGAAATCAGGAATTCTTCGCATGCCTCCAAAAACGATTGGCTTAATCGCACACACAGGTAAGAAAGGCATCGCCGATCTGATCAACGCCATCGCTCGGGAATTCGGTCGTTTTTCAATTTCGGTCTTGCTCGAAAAAGAAACGGCAGCCATTGCTGGAAAGAAATCGGGCCATTCGATGGCGGAGTTGGGGGCCGCGGCGGATCTTCTGGTCGTTGCAGGAGGCGACGGAACAATTCTGCATGTGGTTGGGCAACTTGGCGAAGTCATCAAACCAATCTTCGGCATCAACGTGGGCGCTCTCGGTTTCCTGACCTGCGCGAGTTCTTCGACGTATCGCGAGGCAGTTGAATCCATCGCGAAAGATCGGATCAATTTTAGTCAGCGAGCACTGCTCGAGGCGCGAGTAAGGCTCGGCGAAAAGCAAACCGCCAAGATGATCGCGCTGAACGACGCTGTATTGAGCCGGGGCGAACTTTCCCGCCTGGTAATGCTGCGTACGCTGGTCAACGGCGAACCGCTCACCGAATTCAACGCCGACGGCCTGATTGTTGCGACGCCCACCGGTTCCACCGCCTACTCACTTTCGGCCGGTGGACCAATCCTCGATCCAGAATCCGGCGTTTTCGTCATCACGCCGATTTGCCCGCATGTTCTGACGAACCGATCGATTATCGTCGCAAACGGATCGACAATTGAAATCGAAGCGAGCGATCCTGATTACCCGGTCTTTCTAACGCTGGATGGCCGCAAACCGATACATGTCGAGCGAGGGTCGATAGTCACCATCCGCAAGGCGAAAAAAAACCTTCCGTTGGCCTCGTTACCCGACGCCTCATTCTTCAGCGTTGTTCGGCAGAAACTGAAGTGGAGCGGAAGCAATTTGTAAGCGGGACCGACCGGCATCTCCAAGCCCGGGAAAATGCGCACTGAGATTTGTAATATCCTTCTGATATTCCTGCTTCTCCAAGCGGCGACACATCGCGGCTTTTCCGCGGATCAAACACAGCAAGTCGGTAGTGTGAAGGCGCTCGCTACATACGCGCCGAGACCCCAATACCCCTATGAGGCGCGGGCAAGGGGGCAAATCGGTGCAGGGGTAGCAATCGTAACGGTTGACCCCAATACGGGTTTCGTGGAAAAGGCCGAAATGGCGACAAGCACGGGCTACGAACTCCTTGACAATGCTGCGCTGAACGCATTCCGACGATGGCAATTTAAGCCACGTACAGTCTCGAAGGTTAGGATTCCAATCAGGTTCACGATGGGAGGCGTCATTACCGAATTGGCCGTAGCGTATAAAAGAAACATGGATGAGATACTGGCCCCTTTTTTAGGAAAAGGCACGGTTCTTAATGGACCAAATCCAAGGTATCCCCTGTATCCGCCATGGACCGACAAACAGGGTGACGGAAAATACGAGCTGCACGTTGGCAAAAATGGGAAAGTTGAAGAGGTAAAAATCCTAAAGAGTTCGGGAGACCCAACGTTTGATCGGGTCGCAGTAGGCACGCTTCGTAAATGGCGGCTCCGAAGAGGGCCAATCGTTATTGAATTGCCACTGGCTTTCAAACTAACACCGAAGACGTACGATATTTGGATTCCGTAATAGGAAGGCCTGGCTTGGAATCATCCTCCGTTAACGACGAAACGACCCAACGCCCGTGGATTGGATTGGTGTTGGGTCCGATTGCTGCACGTCAACGGCGCTGCGATTTCATGATCATCATAAGACCGCCGTACATAATGGCGAGCCACGCCCAGACGATGGCTGCTGAGGCCCAATCTCTTCTAAAATCCGGGTACGTCCATTGCGCTGGATAGATGCCTAGTTGGTCAGGCAGTATCCAAAAAGGACTAAGTAAACGAGGATGCGCCTCGTAACTAATCCACGGGAAACATATCAGGCTCGTGGTTAATAGAATTAGAAACGCAGCCGTTAGAATCTTCTGTGCTTGGTTCACCAACTTGCTTTACCAAACAGCGGTCGCATATTGCAAGCGTGCCAGAGCGTGACGAAAACGAGGAAGCAGTCCGAAACGTTGAGAAAGCGACCGAATCAGAGCCGGTCAAAGGCGAGGACCTATTGGAATCCGAAGAGCTGAAGCGAAAGCTTGCCGAGGCAAAAAAGCGCCTCGCGGCGGAAGAAAAGACGTAACCTTTTCTGTAGCATTAGCATTTGCATGTGCTCGTAAGGTGGGTATCTTCCCCATCATGATAACGATTTCCGTGGTGGAGCTTGAAGAGCGAGAGAAAAAGCTAGAGGAAGAAATCCGCGATAAGCAGGAGCTTTTGGAAGCCCTGCGGAAAACCCGCACGTACATTCAGACAGGTGGAAAAAACGGAGTGAACGATCCTGCTATGGAAAGGACGGTTAAAACTCTCAAGTCGTCAGCTCCGCGATACGGACAGAATACGCGGCTCGTACGCAATGCGATCAAACAGACGGCACGCAACTATACGATTCGCGACATTCGACGAATTTTGACCAACGGTGGTACTCCCCTGTCTGACCAATCCATCGCGACCGTGTTGAATCGCTTGAAGAAAAACAGGGACATCGTCGAACTCCGAAAGGGTAAGGGGCGTCGCCCGTCTCTTTTCAAAAAGGTTTGAGTCTTTTAACAGAGGCAAAAGATATGAAATTAGCTAGATAGCCCTGCTGTTGCGAGACGCCAGACAGTGGGGCCAGAACGCCGGGAGAGTGATCTTGTGACAGAGCCAGCTCTCCCGGCTACCGGCGCTAAAAGCAGGCTCGGACGGTTGAACCCCGTCCGGGCGCTGCAATTTAACAACGGCCTAAATAATAGATTTAATACGCACCTTTTCAAGGTCTTTTTCCGAGCCACTTTGCGAGCAATCTGTCCAGCAGGCCGGAAAAGTTAGATTCTCGCTTCTTAGCGCGCTCAACGTTTTCCTCGGTAAGGGTGACGGTGTATGCGGACTTACCCTCTGGCTTCCTACCCGCTCCCTTGCGTTTTCCGCCTCGTTTTCTCATTTGAAAACATACATACTTTTTCTATTGACGAATATGATTCTATACGTATTATTTCAAACAGTCAATCACACATTTTATGGCAAACAAAAGACTCTCCAAAGAAAAGCAGGCTTTAGTGTTGGCGGCACTCTGCGAAGGCACCCCAATCAGGGCTGCTGCCCGCATGTTCAAAGTCGGCAAAAACACGATTCATCGCCTGATTTGTGAAACAGGCGAAGCGTTCGCAGATTACATGGACGCGAATTTCCGCGATCTGCCGTGCATACGAATCGAGATGGACGAACAATGGCAGTACGTCGGAGCACATGGAAGCAGGCTAGTGAACCCTGAAAAAGAGCGCGGGGACTTCTGGCTTTGGTGTTGCATCGACGCAGACACGAAATTGGTCTTTTCGCACAAGGTTGGGAAACGCGATTGGTGGACTGGAAACACGTTTGTTGAGGATGTTCGCAACCGCGTAAAGCTTCCTGTCCAAATCGCAACGGACAATCACAGGCCATACGCTTTTCACATCCGGCAACATTTCGGGTATGAGGGGTACAGCTACGGAACCGAAACAAAGGTATTCGGCGAGCCAAAGCTGTCGGACGGCACGCTGGCACGTCTCGGACGCAATGAGGGCGTCCGCAGGATGCAAACAGCAGAACGCGCGGCAGTGGTAGGCTCGCCGGACTTAGAAAGCCTTACCACGAGCCACATTGAACGGGCTTTCTTGACCGTTCGGCAGGAATTGAAGCGTTTCCAGCGTTAAGGGGCTGGGCTACAGCAAAGACCTCGAAACGCACAAGCACGCGGTCGCGTTGCACTTCGGCGTTTACAATTTCCGTTCGTAAGCATCACAGCCTGGGAACAACGCCAGCGGTCGCAGCTGGACTGGAAGAAAAGGCTTGGGGCTTAGAACACGTCGTGGAAATGACAGCGGACTTCATGCGCCGGAAAAGAGGATTCAGAATTTGAAAAGGCTTTTGTGAAACTTGCCTAATGTGGAAGCTCAGTTATTTCACCATTTGAAAGCCAAATACCGGAATTGTATATGTCAGAGATCTGGCCGTAGACCTTGATCTTCTCTCCGGCTCGCAATACCGAAAGCTTGCTATTCCACTCATGCCCGAATCTTACAAAGATGGTGGGTTCGTTCGGAGTTTGTAAGGTGATAAAAGATTCCTGCGTAAACATGCCAAATCCGAAGGGTGAAATATCGCTAATTGTACCAGCAACTTCAATCCATTTCCCAATATACACACGAGCTAATTCGTTTCCTTGTCCTGTGGTTCGTCCGACAAAAACGGCAACCAATTCTTTTGGTGTTAACAAAGTACGGTTCGTTGTGAAGTGTTCAACCTTCAGTCGTTCATCTTGCCAAGCCAAAAAGAAGGCGATGACAAGTGATGCAACGATCACGCTGCGAAAGAGCCAGCCCGCAATCGGTTTCTTGTGATAGCGTTCCCAAACTGCCACGGCGGCACTAAGAACCGTTCCGGCCACTAATATCTCCCAATGGTGGGCGACGGAGAGCGCGAAATCCAGAACGTGCCGAAACATGTGCGCAGAGTAGGTAAAGCGTCCCACACAATCCATACCAATCGGACCCAACACCATTGGATTTTATATGACATATATTGTCTGATGTTATGGATGTGCGTTGCCACGAGCAAGCTGACGTTCCCTATGTTAACAACCATTATTGCCTGCCTTAACCGCCCATCCACCCTCGCGCCCCCCTAGTGCGTCCAGAACTATTGCAACTTGCGGGTCGAGATCGCCCGCGCAAGCCAGGATCCCCAAATTTAACCCGCATTCGGGTCAGAACCCGTTCTAACCTTGGCTCTTTCGATTAGTCCGAAGTTGAGTGCGGAAGACTGCCGCAGATGGCTCGCACAGGTTCAATGGAACCATCTCATTCATAAGGACAACAGTAGATTTACCTCAGTCGTCGCGTATAAACGAGCGTTCGGGAAATTTGCCCCCTTTCGGGGCTATCAATCGGGGCCCAAGTCCGATGACGCCGAGGAACGAAGGCTGGGATTCCAATCTCTTCCTAGATTCTAGACTTTTGGCGTTCTTTTGCGCTTGCCATGTTGTTTTGCTCCCGATAGCTCTCCGGTCGAAAGTGGCTGGATGGCGTCAGCGGCGGGCATCAATCGCGCAAGATCGAACTCGGCGTGGATTAGTCGCGCGGCGCGCTCGGCTTCTTTTTCGTCGATGATGACTGCGATTTTAATCTCGGAGGTGGAGACCAGTTGGATATTGATCCGGCCACGACCCAGGCATTCGAACATGCGCGCCGCTACACCGGAATGCGATCGCATTCCGATGCCGACGACGCTCAGTTTGGCCACGCCGCTTGCGGTGTTTAAGCGCCTGGCGCCGACCTCGCTGACGACCGGCATCAGAATTGTCCGAGCATTTTCCAATTCATCCTCGTGAATCGTGAACGAAACGTCGGTTGTTCCGCCGATCGATGCATTTTGCACAATCATGTCCACGATAATGTGCGCGGCAGCTATATTCGAAAAGATCCGCCCGGCGTTGCCCGGTTCGTCCCGCACTCCTGCGACCGTGAGTTTGGCCTGATGGCGCTCGAGACTGATTCCACGAATGACCACATCCTCCATGCTGGGCGTTTCTTCTTTCGCAATTGTTCCCGCGCTCGTTCGGAGACTTGACCGCACCTCGAATTCGACCCCGAATTTCTTGGCAAACTCCACTGCGCGCGATTGCATCACCTTCGAGCCCGCGCTGGCCATCTCGAGCAGTTCATCGTAGGCGACCTCGTCGAGTTTTTTTGCGTCAGTCACTACGCGCGGATCGCAGGTGAAGACACCATCGACATCGGTAAAGATTTGACAGACATCAGCATTCAAAGCGCCGGCTAACGCAATTGCCGTCAAGTCCGACCCGCCCCGGCCGAGCGTAGTTGTTTCTCCTTCAGGAGTCTGACCCTGAAAGCCAGCGACGATGACAATATAATCATCCGATAACAGCTCATGAATCTGCTTTGGACTAATGTTGGCGATCCGCGCCTTGGTGTGATTGCGATTGGTCAAAATTCCTGACTGCGCGCCCGTCAACGAGATGGCCCTTCCGCCCAGTGCGTTAACCGCCATCGCCATCAAGGCGGTGGCGGAGTGCTCCCCAGTTGCGAGCAAAATATCGAGTTCGCGTTCGGTTGGGTGCGGGGATATCTCGTGCGCGAGCTTGATTAACTCATCGGTCACGCCTGCCATTGCCGAGATCACGGCGACGACCTGGGAGCCTTCGCGCTGCGTTTCGACAAGACGACGCGCCACGTTACGGATTCGCTCCGGTGTTCCGACGGAAGTGCCACCGTATTTTTGAACAACCAGGCGCATGTCAGATGCACATTAAACCGAAGAAAACACGAACCGCGAAGGTTTTTGGGCAGTTGGGGGAGCCGCAACCGGCGCCAGCGGCTAGAGTTCAATAGCGCGTCGGACGGCATCCAGAGTCGCGGCGACGGGTTTCAATTCTCTCATCCGTTGCATGATTACATCGGGATCTTTCAATCCGTGGCCGGTAACGGTGCAAACAATCCGGCTACCTTCTGGAATTTTTCTGAATGAATACAGGGCCTCATTTGCGTCGCAGCATTTAAAAAGTCCGGCAATGGCGGCCGCGCTCGCCGGTTCGACAAAAATTCCTTCATGCCGCGCCAGCCACATCTGGGCATCGAGAATTTCCTCATCAGTGACAACATCAATTGTGCCGCGCGATTCCTCGATCGCCGCTCGCGCTAGTTTCCAACTCGCGGGATTACCAATTCGGATGGCCGACGCAATCGTCTCAGGTTGCTCGACGAGCCGGTTATGAAAAATCGGAGCTGCGCCAGTGGCCTGGAAACCAAGCATGACCGGCAGTGTTCTCGATCGGCCTTGTGAATAATATTCGCGATAACCGTCCCAATAGGCCGTGATATTGCCCGCGTTGCCAACAGGAAGCACCTGATAATCCGGCGCATCCCCAATTTCATCGACAATCTCGAACGCGGCGGTCTTTTGTCCGGCAATCCGATCCGGGTTAATCGAATTCACGATGACAAAATCGCCGCGCTCGCCGAGCTCGCGTACGATTCGAAACGCATCGTCAAAGTTCCCTTCAACGGCGACTATTTTTGCGCCGTACGCAAAAGCCTGCAGCAATTTGCCGCTCGCAATCTTTCCGGCAGGCAAGATTACCGCGCAGGAAATTCCGGCCCTCGCTGCATAGGCAGCCGCGGAAGCAGAAGTATTTCCAGTTGAAGCGCAGATGAGCGCGTGTGCGCCGCGTTCCATCGCCTTGGACACAGCCACTGTCATGCCGCGATCCTTGAACGAGCCCGTGGGATTGACGCCCTCGTTCTTGACAAAAACATGGCAGCCGCGGCCGATCCGTTTGCTTAGTTCGCGACAACAGATCAGTGGCGTGCCCCCCTCACCCAGCGAAATGACGGGGCTTTTGTCGCTGATCGGAAGGAAATCGCGATAGCGCGCGATGACTCCCCTACCCTGCTTAAAGACAGGTTTCATAAAGGGCGTACAGATCTACCGGTCTATGTTCCGAGCTCAGCATGCGGAAAAGGCTTTGCAAAGATTGCCTGAATCTCTTTCCTTTAGCAACGCGTGCTCAGGCGCTTATTCGTACAAAATCGTATCGTATGGCTTCGCTGGACAAAGAAACCAAGTTTCGCCTTCTCAAGACGATGTTGGAAAGCCGACATGCAGATCTGCGCGAGCAGAATTTAAATCGTCAGGGCAAAGGACACTTTCACGTTTCCGGAATGGGCCACGAGGCGCTCGCGGCAATTTCATTTCTCATGGAGCCGGACGATTACATCGTTCCATATTACCGCGATCGTGGCCTCGTCCTCGGGCGCGGCATGACGACGCAGCAGCTCGGCCTCGAATATTTCGCCAAGCGCAACACCGGAAGCGGCGGCCGGCAAATGCCGTCTCATTACAGCAATGCGGATTTGCACATCTGGAGTGTGCCAACACCAACTGGTTCGCAGCTTCTTCCGGCATGCGGCATTGCCTGGGGTATCCAGCTCGATGGAAAAAAAGGCATGGTCGTGACCACAGTCGGTGACGCGGCCACCCGTCAAGGAGACTTTTACGAGGCTATTTCGTTCGCGAAAGAAAAGAAATTGCCCGTCCTCTTCGTCGTCGAAGACAATGCCTATGGCATTAGCATGCCGACGCGGAAAACAAATCCGCTCGTGCTCGGAGTCCTTCAAGCCAGCGACTGGCAGGAAATGGAGGGACAGGACGTTGGAAAACTTTATGACGCGGCGCGCGCGGCACTGGAGAAAATCCGTGCTGGCAATGGACCGGCATTTTTCTGGGTAAAGATGGAGCGGCTCTCAAGTCACACGAGTTCGGACGACCAAAAACTTTATCGCAGCCCGGAAGAATTACAGGCCTTGGAAAAATTTGATCCACTCAAGTGCTGGAAAGATCGATTGATTGAGGAAGGCGTGATCACTGAGGAGGAATTCGCGAAGCTCGACAGCGAAGTTAAAGAGCGTATTCGCCGCGAGTATAGCGAAGCAGAGAAAGCCGAGGACCCGTCGCCTAACGAGCTTCTCGCCAATGTCGCCAAGTCGCCTCCCCAGATCGACAATGAAATCCTGCCGCCCGGCAAATATCGCATTGGCGACACGGTGAATAAAACATTGCGCGCCGGTCTCGAAGAAGACTCGCGCCGCATCATCTTTGGCGAAGACATTGAAGATCCGAAAGGCGGCGTGTTTCGGCTTACCCAGAAGCTCTCGAGCGAGTTTCCGAAGCAAGTCTTCAATTCGCCCCTGGCTGAATCGACCATTCTTGGTGTTGCCTGCGGTCTGGCTGCGTACGGGAAGCGTCCGGTCTTCGAGGTGCAGTTCATTGATTTTATTTACCCAGGCTTTAACCAACTCGTAACCAACATTTCGACCCTGCGCTGGCGATCGTTCGGCAACTGGAAATGTCCCGCCGTAATTTATGCGCCTTATGGGGCCTACCTTCCCGGCGGAAGCTTGTGGCACAGCCAGGCAAACGAATCGGCGCTCGCGCACTATCCCGGTCTGAGCGTCGTCATTCCTAGCACGCCCGAGGACGCGGCCGGCTTGCTTTGGACGGCAATGCACGCGGAGGATCCGGTGATCTTTCTGATTCCCAAACATCTCCTTTGGGCCGAACACGAATACGCGGAACCAATTCGCGCTGTCCCGTTGGGTCAGGCGAACAAGCGCATGAGTGGCTCTGACGTCACTCTGGTCGCGTGGGGCAACACGATCGAGAAATCTCTCGAAGCGATCGAGAAAATCGAGAACGAAATAAGCGTTGAGTTGATCGACCTGCGTTCAATCATGCCGTGGGATCGAGCCACGATTGAAGAATCAGTAGGAAAGACCCGGCGCCTCGTTGTCGTTCAAGAAGACACTGAGAATTGCAGCGTCGGTCAGATGCTCATTTCGCACGTGACCGGCAAACGGAAGCTATGGAATGAGATGATCAGCCCGCCGATTCTCGTCAGCAAAACCAACGTCGTGATCGGTTACAACCCGATCTATGAGTACGCCGCGCTGCCGGATGTGAAGCGGATCGTCGCCGCAATCCGGCGTTCTGTTGCCGCCGAACACGAACGCGCTGTTGTAGCCGCGGGCGTTGACCGCGGCCGAGCAATCGCGGAGCCTGAATATGTCCAGCCGCGATCAGTGACACCGGCTACAGCGGAAATGAACAAACAGCGGTCGCAAAGCATCACCGTTCCGATTATGGGCGAAGGAATTCGTAACGCGAAGATTGTCTCGCTTTTGAAGAAGCCCGGTGACGCCATCGCGCTCGACGATCCGCTTTGCGAAGTTGAGACGGATAAAGCGGTTTACCCGATCGAGTCATCATTCGCCGGCATGATGGGCGAATGGAAAACAAAAGTCGGCGACACGGTAGAGATCGGTCAGGAACTTGGCACCATTCTTACCGAGGAAGCTTCGTTTGCAGATCAAGTTCATGCTGCTGCGAAAAAATCGCCGGACGGTGGCCCTGTAGCTGCGGGCGTTGACCGCGGCCGCTCGGTACCTCAACACGAATTCACGCGAGCGGGGTCAAAGACTCTGGCTACAACTATTGCGCCGGCGCTTTCGCCTACGATAACCCGCAAACTAAGCCACGTGATTCCTGCTAACCTGCAAATCGATGCGCGTTGGGAGGCAATTCAAAAAGCGCGCGATGCAGCTAAAAAGAAAAATGAAAAGAACTCCCCCTCCCCCTCCGTTATGATTGCGTGGGCAGTCGTGCGCGCGATGGAAAAACACGCGCCTTTTCGCCGGTTAATTCTCGAAGACGATCAAATCGTCCAGAACGAAGATTTCGATCTGGGCATCGCAGTAGCGCTGGAAGGCGATCGCTTGGCGACTGCGGTGATCACAAATGCAAACCGAAAGAACTGGCCTGAGTTCATAAAGATTTACAGCGAAACGGTCGATGCGACACGTGCCGGTCGCGTTGACGCCATGAACGCTCCAGTTGTGATCACGAGTCTGGGTGCATTTGGCGTGAAAGCCGGCGCGCCGATCGTTGTGCCGCCATCGGTCGGCACGCTTTTCGTCGGTGCCGCGCATGGCGAACTAATTCCAAACAAGAATAAAAATGGAACCGCCGAGGTGATCACACTTTCGCTCACGTTCGATCATCGCGTCGTGAACGGCGTCGGCGCAGCCAGCTTCGCCAACGAGATCAAGAAACAAATTGAAGGATTCAAAATCCCCGCAGCGAAAGCAGGCGCGATCCCGACTTAGCGTTTGCAAGTTCCGCTTAAACTTCATCACATGAACTTTGAAGTTCAACGCACGGTGGGCGCCGATCATCCCAGTTTGCCGGGACATTTTCCCGGGGCAGCTATTGTGCCGGGCGTCGTAATCCTCGACGAGATCCTCGCAGCTTTGACCGAGTGGCGTGAAGACTCTCACCCGACCGTCATAAGCACAGTCAAGTTTCTCGTGCCCTTGAAGCCCGGCCAGCCGTTCACCATCTGTCTTGACGCGAGTGAGCACGGTGGAAGCCAAGTTGCTTTTCGCTGCCGTGTCGAGGATCGGGTGATAGTTGAAGGTCGACTTCAGGTTCGTTGCGGCTCAGATTGATTTCGTGAACGTGGCAACATCTCACGCGCCTACGTTTACGGCTCCGCCGCGCGACGCGCGTCTGGCGCATTTACTCAAAGATTACCCGGCGTCAGTGTGCAGCGAACGGTTGTATCAGAGCATCGAACTGATGGAGCGATACAGCATCGACCTGGCCATCGATTTGTTACGCCGCTTGGATGTGACGGACCAACTCGACGAGTGGCGATCGGCGGAGGAGCTCTGTGATATACTTTTTTTTCAGCCGCGTTTTAGTTTCGCCTTGGGTTGGATTTTGGAGCGTCTGGTCGAGACCGGTTGCATGGAGGTGCGAGTCGACGGTAACACCCGTTATTATCATCTACGACAGGCGCCGTGGGAACCTGAGCTTGCACAGTTGCGCGCAATCGGGCTCGCTATTAGCCCAGCCAACGCGGCGACTTTGGATTTATTGGATCATGCAACGAGCGTTTATCCAGCCGTCGCCCGCGGCGAGCAGAGCGGTGATCAGAGCGTGATCGGTCCGCAAGGACTAGGGCTGTGGCTGAATTATTTTAACAATGACAATTTAACTTACGCGGTGAACAACTGGGTCAGCGCAGTGGTCGCCACTGATCGTCTCTCCACGCACCTCCGCTTGCGGATTTTAGAAGTCGGTGCCGGTTCTGGTAGCGCCAGTGAAGCCTTGCTCCGCTGCTTTGATGGACGCGGTTTTCTGCCGCGGATAGAACGCTTCCTCATGACAGAGCCGAACGCGTTCTTCCGGCGGCGCGGTCAGCGCGAATTGTCGAGGCGGTATCCTGACATGCCGCTGGAATGGGATGCACTCGACATCAATTCGCCATGGGGTACTCAAGGCGTCGATTCTGGCGAATTCGATCTTGTATACGCCGTCAACGTGCTGCACATCTCGAAGGATCTTTTGTTTAGCTTAAATCAGGCACGCTCTGCTCTGAAGGACGATGGCTGGCTGGTGGTCGGAGAATGTCTGCGGCCGAATGCCAATCAGCCAATCTACCCGGAACTGATGTTTCAGATTCTGGAGAGCTTTACGGGGGTCCAGACGGATCCGGAATTTCGTCCGAACGCCGGCTTCCTGACTGCAAATCACTGGCGCCGCGCATTTACACGGGCAGGTTTTCAGGGCGTCGAAATCGCGCCGGATATCGACGCCATTCGTGAGATTTATCCCCATTTTTTCACCGGCGCCATTTGCGCAAAAAACACGGCCACTACAAATGACCCCGGAAGCTTTCGGGGCTAAAGCCTCGCTCGCGCATCGTTGGGGCGATTTGCCGGAGCGCGGCACGCCAGCCTCGCTGCGGCTGATCGCCTGGATCGCCGTGCACATCGGGCGTTGGATGACAAGGTTGCTGCTAGTTCCGGTCACCCTGTATTTCGTAACCAGCGCACGAGAAGCGCGACGGGTATCTTACGAATACTTACGACGCGTGCGCGGTCGTCCCGTCCGCTGGTGGCATGTTTTTCGCCATTTCTATTGTTTCGCCGCTACGATTTTAGATCGTCTTTATCTGCTAAAGGGCGAGTTCGAGCACTTTGACGTGACTCTTCATGAAAAGGAAATCCTGCTCCGGAAAATCGAAAGCGAGAAAGGCTGCATCCTTTTGGGCTCGCACTTGGGTAGCTTCGAGGTGTTGCGAACGCTCGGAGTAACTCAGCAGAACTTTCCGCTCAAGGTTTTGATGGACACAGCGCACAACCAAAACATCACGCGCTTTCTCGATTCGCTTAACGAGAGAATTGCCAGCACCGTAATCGTTCCGGACCGACCCGATACCCTGCTTAGAGTCAAAGAGAGCTTGGATGCGGGCTGCCTGATTGGAATGTTAGGCGACCGCGTCTTGAGCGGCGACAAGACAACCCAATGTCAGTTCCTGGGCACGCCGGCTACATTTCCAGGAGGCCCGATCCTGCTTGCCGCCATTATGCATTGCCCGGTCATATTGTTTTTCGGTCTCTACCGAGGCGGCAAGCGCTATGAAATTTATTTCGAACATTTTGCCGAGGAGATCACTTTACATCGTGATCGCCGCGCGGAAGACGTTCAACATTGGATGCAACGCTATGCCGAGCGGCTAGAGCATTACGCGCGCCTTGCGCCTTACAACTGGTTTAATTTCTACTCGCTCTGGGATCAACCACCGCTCCGTGAAAGTTCCAAAAATGGTCAATGATATCCTGATTAGCAAAGCGGAAATCCGGACTCTTATTCCACATTCCGGTTCGATGTGCTTGCTAGACAGCGTGACCCAGTGGGACGATCGATCGATTGTCTGCACGAGTAATACGCACCGTGATCCGGCAAATCCGTTGCGTCGCGATGGACGGCTATCGGCAGTGCATGCTTTCGAGTACGGCGCGCAGGCCGCTGCCGTACATGGTGGATTGTGTGCCCGCTCGGTCGGTGTCAAGGCGCCCGCCGGATATCTGGCCGCGCTACGAGATGCATATTTACACGTGACGCGTCTCGATGACGTCGCTTCGTCACTTCAGATTTACGCGCACCGTTTGTTTGGAGAGGCGGCGAATACTGTTTACGAATGTCAGGTTTCAGCCGGCGATGTTCTCCTGGCCGAGGGACGCATTACCATTATCCTGCGCACGTAAGCTGTAGCCGGGCTCTGCGAGCCTCGGAAAACACAAGCTACAAATTTGCGGCACGCCATCGGCGGTCATAGACCGCCGCTACAAAAGCTTCACATTACTATGCCGCCGTCGACGCAGAGCACCTGACCGGTAATGTAATTTGCCTCCGCGGATGCAAGAAACGCCACGGCGCTGGCGATTTCTTCGGGTGTGCCGGTTCTGCCAAGCGGAATTTTCGAGTGAATCGTTTTCTTGATTTCATCCGAGAGTCCCGCGGTCATGTCCGTTGTGATAAATCCCGGAGCCACCGCGTTCACAGTGATGTTGCGACTGGCTAATTCGCGGGCCAGCGATTTCGTGAAACCGATCAGTCCCGCTTTGCTCGCCGCGTAATTTGTCTGCCCGGCATTGCCCATCAGCCCGATCACCGAGCTGATATTAATGATGCGACCACTCCGCTGTTTGGTCATTACGCGAAGAATTGAGTGGGTAAAACTAAAGGCGCCGCGCAAGTTCGTGTTGATCACTGCGTCCCAATCTTCCACTGACATGCGCATCGCCAACAGGTCACGTGTGACCCCGGCGTTGTTCACCAGGATGTCGATCCGGCCGAAGTCTTCGAGAATCTGCACACCAATTTTTTGCACCGTCGCATGATCAGCGACATCCACGGCGTATGCCTTCGCTGCAGCTGGACGCATCGAGTTGATTTCGGCAGCGACGTTTTTCGCATTTGTTTCCGTCAGGCTCACGCACGCCACACGCGCGCCCTCACTTGCAAAGCGCAATGCGATTGCGCGCCCAATCCCCCGCCCCGCTCCGGTCACGATCGCATTTTGGTTTTCGAATCTCATTTGATCTCCGCAGATTACGCAGTCGCGGTGGTGAGCCAAGCCGAATCCATTAGCGCAGATCAAACGCCAACCGGTTTAATCACTGAAGATGGCCAGGAAAGCGACTTCAATGGCGAGGGCTTCCTGAATATTGCGACCAAGATGATCGCGCAACTCTTCAAGACCGCGGATGCGTTGCAAAATCTCGGCGCTGTTGAAACGGGTTGCGAGCGCACCGGTCTCCTTGTTTGCGCTGGGCAGATTACGGTGCTCCACATTGTTACTCGACCGAAGAACGTCAGACCACCACGCGAACAATGTTTCGATCAATCCGGCGCGCCGTTGCAGATAAAGACTTTCGGTCAACGCCTTGTAGTATTGCTCGCGTTCTTCCAGCCAAACGCCATCCGTAGTGTCCTTGTAGCGCGCTTGTTCCTGTTTCAATGCTTCGTCTGTTTCACGCTTGATTTGCTCCCGAATCGCGCGGAGCAGACGCTGAAATTCCTGAGCAAGCCGATACGCGTGCTGAATATTCCAGTTCTTCTCGCGGGCGGATTGTTGCAAGAGGTTCACGAGCTTTTCTTCTTCTGCGGCCTTGCTTTGACGCTGGTCGTGCGAGGCAAGCGGAATTGCGATGCACCGGGAAAGAATTGTCTCCGGGAGAGCTTCGGGTAAGGCGCTCAGAAGAAGCAGCAAGGAATCCTTCGGCGGTTCTTCCAGTGTTTTGAGAAAAGCGTTCGCCGCTTGCGGTTGAAGCCGATCGGCATCGGAAATAATCACAACTTTGCGTCGGCCATTTGTGGCGCGCATTTGCAGCCCATGCTCGAGATCGCGAATCTGCTCAATAACAATGCGCCGGGATTTCGATTCGGGTCGAGCAATGAAAATCTCGCGAGCTTTCGCGGAGAAGACGTCGTCCGCGTTTGTTCCGTTTACGAGGCTCGCCAGTTCTGCCGCCAACGCCTGTTTTCCGCTGCCGACCGGTCCAGAAATCAAATAGGCGTGCGCGAGCCGGTTTTGGTCGTGGGCGTGTCGCAGATAGGCGAGCGCTGCTGTGCGATAAAAAGCCATTTTAGATTTTTGATCTTTGATGTTTGATGTTTGATGTTTTTGCCAACACTGGGAAACGCGCCCGGAGTGTTTCCCAAATTTCGTTTTCGATTTCGTCCGCGTCGCGCGAGCCGTCGAGCAGCACAATGCGACTTGGTTCGCGCGCGGCCAGTTCTCTATATCCCCGGCGAACTTGCTCGTAGAATTCGGCCGGTTGTTGTTCCATCCGGTCCGCTCTGCGCGGTTGTTGCATCCTGGAACGCGCCGTTTCCGCATCGACATCGAGCACGAAAGTGATATCGGGGACGCAGTCGCCGATCGCGAAAGCGTTCAGTCGTTCGACAAATTGCCGCTCTAATTTTCGGGCAGCGCCCTGGTAGACAGTCGTGGAATCAAAGAAACGATCGCTAATCACGCAAACGGTGCGCTCCAGCGCTGGCTTGATTATCTCGCGGACAAGCTGGCTTCGGCTGGCCTCAAAGAGGAGCAGTTCGGTCTCCGGCGCCATACCGGCATTATGCGGCGCAAATTGAAGAAGCTCGCGAATCGATTCGCCAATCGGAGTGCCGCCCGGCTCCCGTGTCACCAAAAACGGGACGCCAGATCGCTTGAGATGCGAGGCAAGCCTTTGCACTTGGGTCGATTTTCCGCTCCCTTCCGATCCTTCAAATGCGATGAATGGCAGCCGCGACATTTGATCGATTGTGAAACAAGCGGGCGCAATTGTCGAATCAGGAGCGATGTAACTCAGGCATCTTGCCTGATACGTCAGGCAGGCTTCCAGCCTGCGGTTTCGCACGAGCAGGATGCCCGCTCGACGCGACAGGCTGGAAGCCTATGTTACGATTTTCGCATGAAGAACTTCTGGCTGGTCAAGCAGGAACCGAGCTCGTATTCCTGGTCGGATTTTGTGGCCGAGGGAGAAACCGCCTGGACGGGGGTCCGCAATTACACCGCGCGAAATAATCTGCGCAAAATGAAAAAGGGCGATGAAGTGCTTTTTTATCACAGCGGCGACGACAAAGCTGTCGTCGGGATCGCGCGAGTGACTCGCACGGCATACCCAGATCCAACGGCGAAGGGAGAGGATTGGTCTGCAGTCGATCTGAACGCAGTCAAACCACTGCCACGGCCGGTTACACTTCACGAGATCAAAGCCAATCCGCGGCTGAAAGGAATCCACCTGGTTCGGCAATCGCGTTTATCAGTGATGCCTCTGGCCGGGCCGGCAATCCGCGAAATTGTGAACATGAGCACGAAATGATGCATCCGTTCGCAATGGTAGTTCGTTAAAACGATGACGGGTTAACAGGCATGCCAGCCTCATTCCGTTGTAACGAAGTAACATTCAACGGATCACGCCTATTGAATTTGCCTTGTTGGAAGCTGCACTGAGGCCGAAAATTACGGACAAAAGAAGGCAGGATGGAATCGGCAGCGACAATGGAATTTTTACCAGTGGTGGCGATGCCCGGCATTTCCCGCGATTTTCTGGTGGTATCGATCCACGACGTGGCCCCTTCCAATCGCGAGCTCGTTAATCAAATGATCACCAGCCTCGGCCATCACGGCGTGCGCGTCTGTTCTCTTCTGGTTGTGCCGGATTATCATCATCAAGGATTGTTCACCCAAGATCGACAATTCGTGTCGTGGTTGCGCGATTTGGAAGTGGATGGCCATGAATCCGTCATCCATGGATATTTTCATGAGCGTCCTTGCCGCCCGGAGGAGAGTTTGCGCGACAAATCTTTGACGAGATTTTACACGCATCACGAAGGCGAATTTTACGACCTTGATTATGCAGAGGCTCTGAAGCGAATCACGAATGCGCGCGATGAATTCCGTGCGGCTGGGCTGGCGCCTCGCGGCTTTGTTGCCCCCGCCTGGCTGCTCAGCGAGGCAGCCGAGCGCGCTGCGCGTGATGCCGAATTGGAATACACCACGCGATTGCATGCCGTACGCGATCTGCGTTCGGGCGAAGAGTTCGCCGCGCGATCCATTGTTTATAGTGTCCGGGCCAGTTGGCGCCGCGCCGCCAGCCGCGCCTGGAACGCCACGCTCTTCCGGCTTTTGCAAAGCAGTCCCCTTTTGCGCATAAGCATTCATCCGCCCGACTATTCGCATCCGGCGATCTGGCGGCAGATCATTGATCTCATCGAAGCGGCGGCCGGATCAAGAACAACGACCACGTACCAGGACTGGATTGCTCAACAACGATTAAGACGCGGAGTCTAGGCATGAGCAAATGCGATCTTCATATCCACTCGCGCTACAGCGCGCGCTCGGAGGAATGGTTGTTCCGTCGTTTCGATTTTCCCGATAGCTACTCGGACCCGAAGGAGCTGCACCGGGTTTTGCTCGATCGCGGCATGGACTATGTGACGATCACCGATCACGATACCATCGAGGGCTGCCTGCAGATTACAGATCTGCCACACACTTTTATTAGCGAGCAGGTTACAACATATTTTCCGCAGGATCAGTGCAAGCTTCACATCCTCGTTTGGGGAATTTCAGAGCAGCAGCACCGGGAGATCGAAGGGGTCCGCGATAATATTGTTGAGCTGCAGCACTACCTCCAAACCGCACAAATTGCGCATGCAGTTGCGCATCCTCTTTATAGCGTCAACGGCAAACTCGAGGCGAGCCATCTCGAACGGCTCATCCTTCTTTTCAAGCATTT
>WNFV01000599.1_pt1 | contig 68381 bp, 62 predicted proteins | sample 5400101 | NCBI WGS metagenome assembly WNFV01 (sample SAMN13153361, study PRJNA577476) | soil metagenome | isolation source: 115 cm soil or saprolite under grassland replicate 1 | place: USA:California | collected 2016-06-15
CCCGAGCCGACGGGCTCGTTCAGTATCACGCTTGACGTCACCGTGCCATGGGGACCTACGCCGGAGCAGTGGGCGCACGGCGAGTACGGCTTCGAGATCGCCCTGCGCCAACGCCGTGGCCAGCGGCCCTTTGAGGTTGTGTGGGAGCAGTGCAGTCTGCGATGGGGCGAAGTGGAGATCGGCTTCCGGGCTGACCGGGGGCAGGTGTCGGATCCGTCGCTGACCTCCGGGCCGCTTGAGGTTGAGCCAGACCGACTGTACTTGCAGGCGGCGAGCGCCCGCCCGAACTTCGCTCCGCTGGCCGGTCTCCTTACGGGCATGTCGTTCTACAGCTTCGCGGCCGAGTCGCTGCGGCAGCTTCACCCCCAATCGGTGGGGGCACCGCTTGGGTCGAGTGGTGAGCATCTCGGCGACGTCCTCGGCACTATCGAGGAAGAGTTTCCTGGGGTGAAGCAGCGTATCGACAGCTACCTGGGTGCTGTCGCGCCCTACCTGGAGAGTGTCGACCGACGCTATGAAGGCAGCTACGTGACTGTCGAGGTACGCAACCGGACCGTGCCTGACGGCGACCCGGTGGTGTTCGGCCCTGAAGCGGTCTCGGACGGCACCATCCGCGCGGCCGCTGTCTTGGCGGCACTGTTCCAACCGGCCGTCCTCGACGGCCGTATCTCGCTGGTCGGCATTGAGGAGCCGGAGGGCGCCCTGCACCCGGCGGCGGCCGGGGTGTTGTTCGACGCATTGACCGAGGCGAGCGAACAGGTGCAGGTTCTCGTGACCAGCCAGAGCGCCGACCTGCTCGACCGTGACGACCTTGACCCTTCGATCGTGCGTGCAGTAGCCAGTGAGGCGGGACTTACGGCCATCGACGATGTGAACGCGGCGAGCCTGCGGGCACTCCGTGAGCACCGATTCACCGCCGGGGAGCTGCTACGGGCGGGCCAGATCAGCCCCGAGATGCCGGCTGCGCCCGAATCCTCCCGGGTGGGTGGGTAGTGTCTGCCACGAGGATGGCGACCATCGCGGGCATCGTCGAAGGCCACGGTGAGGTGCGGGCGCTTCCAGTTCTCCTGCGCAGGGTCGCGGCCGAGGTTGACCCGGGCGTCCATTTGTGGGTGCCGCCTCCGCATCGCGTCAATCGTTCCGGTCTGCTCAGGCCAGGCATGCTGGAGGCGGTGGCGCGGACTCAAGGAGACCGGGTGACAGGTGGTGGCGGCGTGTTCGTGCTCATCGACGCCGACGACGACTGCCCGGCCGACCTCGGTCCGAGGCTGCTGGCGAGAATCAAGACGGCGCGGCCCGACAGAAGAGCAGCCGTAGTGCTTGCCAACCGCGAGTTCGAGGCGTGGTTTCTGGCAGCGGCGCCGTCGCTCGCAGGGCACCGTGAGCTTCCAGAGGTGCTCGAGTCGCCGCAGGATCCTGAAAAGATCCGGGGAGCCAAAGAATGGCTCGGAACGAAGCGGGTGGGCAAACCCTACAGAGAGACCTCCGATCAAGCCGCTTTCACAGCGGTCTTCGACATGAAAGCGGCGCGGGAGAAGTCCCCCTCCTTCGACAAGTTCTGGCGGGAAGCTGAACGGTTGATCCGTGGCTGACGAGGAGACACGATGAACGCGGTCCACACTGAGGCGCGGTTCGAGGACGCGGTCGAAGCGTCCCTGCTCGCCTCCGGCTGGCTGAAGGACGTGGCTCACCTCTACCGCCCCGAGCTTGGGCTCGACACCGGCGAGCTGTACACGTTCATCGGCGCGACGCAACCGAAGGAGTGGGAGCGGCTGATCACGGCGCACGGCGGCGCCGACGCGGCACAGCAGGAGTTCGCGAAGCTGGTCGCCAGGGAGATCGACGACCGTGGCGCGCTGGACGTGCTGCGGCACGGCGTGAAGGACCGGGGCGTCACCATCAGGCTGGCGTACTTCCGCCCGAGCCACACCCTCGCGCGGGGCGCACTGGATCACTACCGCGACAACCGGCTCACGGTGGTGCGGCAGTTGCACTACTCGGTACGGGACCCGCAGAAGTCCCTCGACCTCGCGCTCTTCCTCAACGGTGTGCCCGTTGCCACGGCCGAGCTGAAGAACCCGCTGACCGGTCAGAACGTCGAGCACGCGAAGGCGCAGTACCGCGAGGACCGGGACCCGAAGGAGCTCCTCTTCGCCCGCCGCACCCTCGTCCACTTCGCGGTGGACCCCGACCTGGTCTTCATCACCACGCGCCTGGCTGGGGCGAAGACCCGGTTCCTGCCGTTCAGCACCGGCTCGGAAGGCCCAGGCCGCTCGGGCGGTGCGGGCAACCCACCGGCCGCACCCGGCGCCTACCGGACCTCCTACCTGTGGGAGCAGGTATGGCAGCCGGACGCCTGGCTCGACCTCATCCATCGGTTCCTGCACGTCGAGGACGAGAACGCCAAGAAGGGCCGGGCTCCGGCGCCTCGGCGCGGTGACGCCCACACCAAGCCACTGATCTTTCCCCGGTTCCATCAGTGGCACGCGGTCCGGGAGTTGACCGTGCACGCCGCGTCCCGCGGCGCCGACACCAACTACCTGGTCATGCACTCGGCCGGGTCGGGCAAGTCGAACACGATCGCCTGGCTGGCGCACCGGCTCTCCTCGCTGCACGCTCCCGAGGGCCCGGCCGCCATCGACGCGGCCGCACGCGAGGCCGGGCTCGGCCCCAACCAGCCGGTCTTCGACAAGGTGATCGTGATCACCGACCGCAGGGTGCTGGACCGGCAGTTGCAGGACACGATCTACCAGTTCGAGCACGTCTCCGGGGTGGTGCAGCGGATCGACGAGAGCTCCGAGCAGCTCGCCCAGGCCCTGGCGGGGCAGACCGCGCGGATCGTCATCACCACGCTGCAGAAGTTCCCGTTCGTCCTGGACAAGGTCTCCGGGCTCGGGGACAGGCGGTACGCGGTCATCATCGACGAGGCGCACTCCTCGCAGTCCGGGGAGTCCGCTGCGGCGCTCAAGCGTGCGCTCGGGCGGCTCGGCAGCGACGACGTCGATGCCGACGGCGACCCGTTGACCGCTGCCGCGCTGGCCCGGGGCCGCCACCCGAACCTGTCGTACTTCGCCTTCACCGCGACGCCCAAGGCCAGGACGCTGGAGCTGTTCGGCACGCCCCACCCGGCCACCGGGGTGATGGAGCCGTTCCACACCTACTCGATGCGGCAGGCGATCGAGGAGGGGTTCATCCTCGACGTGCTGCGCAACTACCTGACCTACCAGACGTACTGGCGGTTGCGGAACGCCGCGGCGGAAGAAGCGGACCGGCAGGTCGACCCGCGCAAGGCAAAGGCGAAGCTGGTGCGCGCCGCAGAGCTGCACCCGACCTCGCAGGAGCAGCGTGCCCAGATCATCGTCGACCACTTCCGCGGGCACGCCATGGGCCGGCTGGGCGGCCGGGCCAAGGCGATGGTGGTGACCCGCTCGCGGGAACACGCGGTCAGGCTCTACCAGGCGATCCGGTCGTACACCGCCAAGCGGGAGCTCACCGGCTGCGCGACGCTGGTCGCCTTCTCCGGCACGATCACCATCGACGGGATCGACTACACCGAGCCGAAGCTCAACGGGTTCCCCGAGAGCGCCCTGCCGGCCCGGTTCGAGTACGTGAGGGCCGACGACCCGCATGCGGCAACTCGTGGCCAGCAGGAGTACCGCATCCTCGTCGTCGCCGAGAAGTACCAGACCGGCTTCGACCAGCCGCTGCTCACCACGATGTACGTGGACAAGCCGCTGGTCGGCGTGGCTGCCGTACAAACCCTGTCCCGGCTCAACCGCATCCACCCGCTCAAGGGCCAGGACGACGTGTGCGTGCTCGACTTCGCCAACGCGGCCGGGGACATCCAGACGGCGTTCAAGCCGTACTTCGAGCAGGCGCTCACCGAGCCGACCGACCCGAACCTGCTGTACGTCAAGGAGCGGGAGCTCAAGGGGTACCAGCTGCTGGTCGACTCGGAGACCGCCGCCTTCGCCGAGGCGTACCTGGAGGCGGCACGCGCCTCGGCAACCCAGAACCAGCGGGAGCGGTCGCACGCCCAGCTCTACCGGTTCACCGACCCGGCCCGTGACCGGTACGCGGCGCTCCTCGAGACCGACCCCGACACCGCGGAGGAGTTCTGCGCGGCGCTCAACGACTATGTCCGCGCGTACGGCTTCCTCTCCCAGGTCGTTGGCTACGGCGACCCGGACCTGGAAGCGCTCTACCTCTACGGGAGGTTCCTCTGGAACCGGCTGCCGCGCCGCCAGGACGCGGGCGTGGACATCGGCCAGGTCGACCTGACCCACCTGCGGATCGTCAAGACCGGTGAGGACGACGTCCGCCTGGAGCCCGAGGGCGCGCAGGTGCTGCCGGGATTCGCCCCAGACGCCGGCCGGGCTGCCCGTGACGCCGAGGAGGTGCCGCTCGCCCAGGTGATCGCGGAGGTGAACGACCAGTACGGGCTCGACCTGGGCACCGCCGACCAGGTCCTGTACGGCCAGATGATCGTCGCCGCCGCCGAGGACCCGGTCGTGGCCCAAGCCGGGCTCGCCAACGACCTCGACAAGTTCGGGCAGGTCTTCGACAGGCACCTGGAGCGGGTCGTCATCGAACGGGCCGAGGCCAACGAGACCCTGGTCAGGCGGTTCTTCGACGACGCCGCATTCCATGAGGTGTTCACCCAGGTCGCGCGGAAACAGTCCTACGACCTGATCCGCCGTCCGGCGCGCCGGGAAGCCGAGCGGCGGCTGCGCCAGACCGGCGGCAGCGGTAACGTCCCGAGTGTCGCGTCAGGGGCCTGACTGCCCCTTGTCGCTACTTGATTCGCTTGACGATCTGGGGCGCTGTGACCGAGGCGACATGGAGCGCACCCGATCGAGTGATCGCCGGGCGCTACCAGCTCGATCACCCGATCGGTCAAGGCGGCATGGGCGAGGTGTGGGCTCCCAGCCGTCCACGACACCGGCGTCGACGAGGCGACCGGCGAGCTCTACCTGGTGATGCAGCTGCTCACCGGCGCCGAGCTGGCCGACCTCATCGCAGAACACGACGACCACGAGAACCCGCCGCCGGTCGGCTGGGCCGCCGCGATCGGCGCACAGCTCGCCTCCGTCCTCACCGAGGTCCACCGGATCTCGGTCGTCCACCGCGACATCAAGCCGCGCAACCTGTTCCTCACTCCCGGCGGCATCGTCAAGGTGCTCGACTTCGGCGTGGCGGCGCTGCTCGGCGCCGGCGAGATCAGCAGGCTCACGATGGCCGGCCAGACCGTCGGCACGCCCCCGTACATGTCCCCCGAGCAGACGCTGGCCAATGCGGTCGGACCAGCCACCGACCTCTACGCGCTCGGCTGCGTGCTCCACGAGACACTCACCGGCCACCCCCCGTTCCGCGCCACCGGCGGGATGTCGGTCCAGTGGCACCACGTCCACACCTCACCGACACCCGTCAGGACCCTGCGCCCGGACGTACCAGAACAGATCGAAGCCCTCCTCCTCGCTCTCCTGGCCAAGAGCCCGGAACAGCGACCCGACGCGGACGACATCTACGAGGCGCTCCTGCCCTACGCTCGGAGCGGCGCCGCCGGCAGCGTACGTGGCGAACTGGATCCGACCAGTCCCTTCACCCGGCCGATGGCGGCCATCCCACGTCGCGACGTGCCGGCATCCCCGGCACCCGCGCCCGCCAGGCTCGCCCCGCTGTCGGAGACCGAGGCCGACGCCGCCGTGGCCCAAGCAGCCGACCTTGCCGAAGCGGGACAGTTCGCGCAGGCCACCGACGTGCTCGAGGCGGCGATCGCACGATGCGCCGTCGGCGGCATGCTGGCGGCCGAGCTCCGCTTCAAGCTGGCGAATGTCCTGTTCCTGGCCGGCGCGTACCGCCGTGCCCTGGCCGAGTTCCAAGCCGCTGAAGCCCGGTTCGCCGAGCAGTACGGTCCCGACGACCCCTCAGTCCTGGACTGCCGCTACTACGCTGCAACCTGCCAAGCGGCGCTGGGCGAGAACACAGAAGCACTCCTCGCGTTCCGCGCATTCCTCAACGACTGGTCGCAGGTAGCCGGTGCCGCTGACGACCGTACCCTCGACGTACGCCGCCAGATCGGCCTGCTGCTCGCTGGTGCCCGCGAATACGACGAGGCGCGGACCGTGCTCACCGATCTCCACCGGGACCTGGTCTCGCTCCGCGGTTACGGGTCACCCGAGGCCGCTGCTGTCGCCGCCCTGCTCGACCGCATCAGCCGGTACGACACCTGAACCCGCAGGCAATTGAGTCAGCGTCAGATCGCGAGCGTCACAACTCCACGCGAATACCGAGTCAGGATGTCCTCCGGCCGAAGCTGCATGGGGTGGACGGCGTCCTGGCATGGTGCCCGGATGCTGCGGCGCCTGACGGCTCCGTCCGCCGATGTCCACAGGGCGGGATGGTCAGGGTTCGGCGCGATGGGCAAGGGCTGCGGCCAGGGCGGTCGTGTCGAGGTTGCCGCCGGAGAGGATCACGCCGACCCGGTGGCCGCTGACCGCCCCGGTCTGGAGCGCCGCGACCGGCAGGGCCGCGGTCGGCTCGACGAGCTGCTTGGTGCGCGACCAGACCAGGGCGAGCGCGTCGAGCAGCTCGGCGTCGGTGACGGTGACGACCTCGTCGACCAGCCGCTGGACGAAGGGAAAGGTGTGCTCGCCAGGGATGAGCGCGCGAGCGCCGTCGGCGATCGTCAGCGGCGCGGCCGGAAGCGCGACCCGGCGTCCGGCAGCCAGGGAGGCGCACGTGTCGGCCGCGGCGGCCGGCTCGACCCCGACGACCCGGGTGGCCGGTGAGCGGCCCTTGACCGCGGTGGCGGTGCCCGCGATGAGCCCGCCGCCGCCGACCGGGACGCAGACCAGGTCGAGGTCGTCGACCTCGTCGACCAGCTCGAGGGCGGCGGTGCCCTGCCCGGCCATCACGGCCGGGTCGTCGAAGGGGTGGATCAGGTGGAGCGAGCGCTCGGCGGCCAGCTCGCGCACGACCTGGTCGCGGCGCTCGTGGGTCACGCCCTGGCTGACCACCTCGGCCCCGTAGGCGCGGGTGGCGGCGAGCTTGGCCGGGTTGGAGTCCTCGGGCATGACGACCACGGCCGGGATCCCGGCCTCGGTGGCGGCGAGCGCGACCGCCTGGGCGTGGTTGCCGGAGCTGACCGCGATCACCCCCCTGGCCCGGGTGCCGGGGTCGAGCGCCCAGACGGCGTTGGTCGCCCCCCTGGCCTTGAACGCGCCCACGCGCTGCAGGTGCTCGGCCTTGAGGAACACGCGGCAGTCCAGGGCGAGGTCCAGGAGCCGGGAGGTCAGCACCGGGGTGCGGTGGACCCGGCCGGCGATCCGGGCGGCCGCCGCCTCCACGTCGGCAAGCCCGACCGCCAGGTCCGCCGTGCGCGCGTCCGGCCTCGGCGCGTCGCCTGGGGTCATGCGGCGGCGATCGCCCGGGCAGCCTGGTCGGCGTCCTCGCCGGTGACCTCGTAGTGGAAGACGAGCCGGACCTGGTCGGGGCCCGTGTCCGCGGCCAGCACGCCCGCAGCGGCCAGGCGCTTCACCAGGTCGGGGCCGTCGGTGCCGAACGCCCGGGCGTCGAGCAGGACCATGTTGGTCTCGACCAGGGCCGGGTCGGTGCTGCCTGGCACGGCGGCGGCGACCGTCTCCGCGGTGCGGCGCGCGTTGGCGTGGTCGTCGGCCAGGCGGTCCACCATCTGGTCGAGGGCGACGAGCGCGGCCGCGGCCAGCACACCGGCCTGGCGCATCCCGCCACCGAGGAGCTGGCGGGCCTCGCGGGCCTGCTCCACGAAGTCGCGGTCGCCGACCACGGCCGAGCCGACCGGCGCGGCCAGCCCCTTGGAGAAGCAGACCGACAGCGAGTCGAACAGCCCGCCGTACCGCTCGAGCGGGGTGCCCGATGCGACCGAGGCGTTCCAGATGCGGGCGCCGTCGCAGTGGAGGTGCAGGCCCGCCCCGTCGGCGACGGCGCGCAGCTCGGCGAGCTCGGCGAGGGGCTGGACGGCGCCGCCACCCCGGTTGTGGGTCTGCTCGACCGCGATCGCCGTGGTCGGCACGCCGTACTCCGCCGTGCGGACCCGGGCGCGGGCCGCAGCCGGGTCGAGCCGGCCCCGGAGGCCGGCCACCGCGTGGAGCTGGATCCCGCTGAGCAGGGGCGCCGCCCCCGACTCGTACCAGAGGATGTGGTTGTCCTCGTTGGCCAGGCACTCGGTCCCCGGCCGGGCGGCCAGGCGCAGGCAGATCTGGTTGCCCATGGTGCCCGAGGGGACGAACAGGGCCGCCTCGCGGCCGAAGCGCTCGGCCACGGCCGCCTCGAGCCGCTTGACGGTAGGGTCCTCGCGCCAGACGTCGTCGCCCACCTCCGCGCCGGCCATGGCAGCCAGCATCGCCGGCGTGGGCCGGGTCATGGTGTCGGAGCGCAGGTCGACCGTCATCGCGCCACGATTGTAGGCGGGGCCGGCTAGGCGCCCGGCCCCGACCAGGGCGTCCTGGGCACGGGCAGGAGCTCGCCGTCGACGTAGACGGCGTCCACCCGCTCGTTGAAGAAGCAGACGAGCTGCTCGATCTTGGGGCACTCGGGGATGGGGGACGGGTAGCTCCAGGCGACGTCCTTGGCCACCAGGTCCCCGACCCGGCCGGTCCAGTAGGACGCCACCCCCTTGTAGGGGCAGCGGCTGACGGTGTCGCTCGGCTCGAGCAGGTCCATGCGCACGTCCGCCCGCGGGATGTAGTAGCGGGTGGGCAGGTTGGTCTCGAACAGCAGGCGCGGGCGCCTGGTCTCGGCCACGGTCTGGCCGCCGACCTCGACCCGCACGTGGCGGGAGCTGTGCAGCACGTCGACGCGGTGGTAGGGGTCGCGGGGGTGGACGAACACCTCGTCGTCCTCCTCGTACCAGGCGTCGACCCGGTTCCAGTAGAAGGCGACGTGCCCCTTGATGTCGGTTCCCTCGGGAAGCGGGTCCTGGTAGCCCCAGACCGCGTTCTCGCTCACCCGGTCGCCGACCCTGATCGTCCAGTAGGACGCGTCCCCCTTGTGGGGGCAGTGGGTCGACTTGGCGGTCGGCTCCAGCAGGTCGAAGCGGACGTCCTCGGCCGGGAAGTAGTAGACCGGCAGGTGCCGTGCCTCCAGCAGCAGCTGGACGCGGGTGGAATCGGCGACGGTGGCCTGGTTGAAGACGACGCGGACCCGGCGTGGGCTCGGCTCCACCCTGACCGGCGGTCCGGAGCGGGACGGTCGCTGGAGCGACTCCATCTCCTGGTCCTCGAGGGTCTCCGACATGCTGTGCTCCCTTCCTGCGGCATCGGCGTGCCCGACGAGCGTACGCGCGCCGGGCGGCCCGGCCCACCCCGGAGGACCGGGGCTGGCCACCCACGGCCGGAGTGCGGCAGACTCCCGCCATGGCCTACCCCGTGCTGCCCGGCGCCGAGCCGTTCACCCTCGACGGTGGCGACGTCGGCGTGCTGCTCCTGCACGGCTTCACCGGCTCCCCGCAGGGCCTGCGGCCCTGGGGCGAGGCGCTGCGGGACGGCGGCTTCAGCGTGCTCTGCCCGCTGCTGCCCGGGCACGGCACCCACTGGCAGGACCTGTCGACCGTCCGCGCCGAGCAGTGGGCGCACACGGCTGCCGAGGCGCTCGACGCCCTCTCGGAGCGCTGCTCGACGGTGGTGGTTGGGGCGCTGTCGATGGGTGGCGCGCTCGCCCTGCACCTGGCCGCGACCCGGCCCGAGCAGGTCAGGGCGGTGGTCACGGTGAACCCGCTCCTGTACCTCACCGACCGCCGGCTGGTGCTGCTGCCCGTGCTGAAGTGGGTGGTGCCGAGCTTCCCCGGGATCGCAGGCGACCTGGCCGACCCCGAGGCCAAGGAGCTCTCCTACGACCGGGTCCCGCCGCGGACGGTCGCGTCGATGCGGCGGTTCGTCGCCGGCGTCCGCGACGAGCTGCCCCGGGTGGCCCAGCCGCTGCTCTGCTACGTGTCCCGCCAGGACCACGTCGTCGACCCCGGCAACACCGAGCTGGTCGCCGGGAAGGTCGGCTCGGCCGAGGTGGAGGTGGTCTGGCTCGAACGGTCCTACCATGTGGCCACGCTGGACCACGACCGCCAGGCGATCTTCGACGGCAGCCTGGCGTTCTTCCGCCGGGTGACCGGCTCGGGCTGAGCGGTTGCCCCGGCCGCCGTGTGACAATCGGCTGTCCCACCCCGACCCTGGACCGAGGAGCCATGCCCGCGCACACCGAGACCTTGGAGATCACCGGCCATGTCATCGACTCGATGCTGTTCACCCGCATCCTGGACCAGGTCCGGGAGGCGATGGCCGACTACGAGATCCAGCAGTTCGAGGTCGGCCGCACCCCGGTCGACACGTCGTACGCGCGGCTCCTGATCAGGACCGACGACGCCGACAGCCTGGAGGCGCTCGTCCAGTCCCTGATGGGCCTCGGCATGACCCGGCTCGAGACGGGCGAGGCGACGCTGGTCCCGGCCGAGATGGACGGCGTGCTCCCGGACGGCTTCTACTCGTCGACCAACCTGGAGACCGAGGTGTGGGTGGACGGCACCTGGCACCGGGTCGAGAACCCGGAGATGGACTGCGCGATCGTGGTCGCCGCCGGCCGCGCCCGCACGGTGCCCATGGCCGACGTCCTGCTCGGCGACCCGGTGGTGGTCGGCAGCCGCGGGCTCCGGGTCCAGCCCCGCGACCGGGGCCGGGCCGGCGAGGTGTTCGAGTTCATGTCTTCCCAGGTGTCGAGCGAGAAGCCACAGGCGCTGATCGTCCGCCGGGTGGCCGCGGCCATGCGCGCGACCAGGTCCCGGGGCGAGAAGATCCTCTGGGTCGCAGGGCCGGCCGTGGTCCACACCGGGGCCGGCCCGTCGGTGGTGCGGCTGATCGAGGCCGGCTACCTGGACGTGCTGTTCGCCGGCAACGCGCTCGCCACCCACGACATCGAAGGGGCGCTCTACGGCACCTCGCTGGGGGTCAACCTCTCCGAGGGGATCGGGGTCGAGCACGGTCACGAGCACCACATCCGGGCGCTGAACACCATCCGGCGCTGCGGCTCGATCGCCAAGGCGGTCGAGCAGGGCGTGCTCACCTCCGGGATCATGCACGCCTGCGTGCTGCACGGCGTGGACTTCGTGCTCGGCGGGTCGGTGCGCGACGACGGGCCGCTGCCGGACACGGTGACCGACGTGATCGACGCCCAGCGCCAGATGCGCTCGCTGCTGCCCGGGGTCGGCTACGCGCTGATGGTGGCGACCATGCTCCACTCGATCGCCACCGGCAACATGCTGCCCGCCTCGGTCCCGCTGGTCTGCGTCGACATCAACCCGGCCACGGTCACCAAGCTCGCCGACCGGGGCTCCACCCAGGCGACCGGCGTGGTCACCGATGTGGGCCTGTTCCTGGGCGCCCTCACCGACGAGCTGACCCGATAGCTGACCAGCGGGTCAGGCCCGGCGGGCGTCGAAGCGGCGGTCCTCGGCCCGCTCGAGCAGGTATTCGACGTAGCGGACCCGGAGCAGCTCGGCAACCTCGGGGTCGGCCGCCTCCTCGCGGAAGTGGGTGACCAGGTGGGCCAGCTCCCGCATGGCGTCGAAGGGGTCGTAGGCGGCCCAGTCGCGGTTGGCGTCCTCGGTGGAGGGCAGGTGCTTGGCCAGGTCCCACAGGAAGCCGATGTCGCGCTGCTCGCGGGCCACCTCGAGCGCCCATTCCCGCAGCGTGGCCACGTCCTGGCGTTCGAGGAAGGCTCGGTAGTCATCGGTGGGCGGGTCGGCGGTCATGGTCGGGCATCCTCCGGGTCGGGCCGGCCCACGCGGCAGGCCGCTACGTCATCGGGATCGGACTGTAGCCGGGATCGGCCGGTCCCGCTCGGCGCGGGGCCAGGCGCTTGGCCCTGTTGCGGGCAACCGCCCCTCCGACCTTACGGCTCACGACGAACCCTGTCAGCCGGTGTCGCGGCCGCGGCCGCCGACCGCGCCCAGGCTCGGCTCGGAAGGCAGCGCGAACGAGAACACCGAGCCGTGGCCGAGCCGGCTGGACACCCAGATCCGACCGCCCATCGCCTCCACCAGGCGCTTGGCCAGGTACAGGCCGAGGCCGGCGCCGCCCGGCTCGCGGGTCATGTAGTGCCCCACCCGGTGGAACCGCTCGAAGATGCGCGTCTGCTCGTCGATCGGGATGCCAGGGCCCCAGTCCCGGACCTCGAACACGACCTCGCGGCCCTGGGGAACCATGCGGACCTCCACCGGCTCGTGCGGCGGCGAGTAGCGCAGCGCGTTCGACAGCAGGTTGCCGACGACCTGGTCGACGCGCATCCAGTCGCCGCGGGCGTACACGGCGTGGTCGGGCGCGACGATGTGGATGGCCCGCTCGGGGTCTTCGGCGGTGAAGCGCTCGGCCACCTGACGGACCAGGTCGACGGCGTCGATCGGGGTCGAGTCGACCAGGCCGGCGCCGGTCTCGAGGCGAGTCACCTCGAGCAGGTCCTCGATCAGGCGCTCGAGCCGCTGGGCCTGGGTCAGCATGAGCTTGTAGTACTCGCGCCTGCGGTCCCGGGCGAAGTCCCGGTCCTCGCGCATGAGGGTGAGCAGGAAGCCCTTGATGGGCGTGAGCGGGGTGCGCAGCTCGTGCGAGACGCTGGCCACGAAGTCGCTCTTGAGCTCATCGGTCTGGCGCTCGCGGGTCACGTCCCTGACCACGACCACGTCGGCGTCCATGTCGCCGTCGTTGCCGACGATCGGCGCGTGGGCGTAGTTGATCCAGCGCGCGAGCCCGTCCTTGTTGAGCACGGACGCGTCGCGCACCTCCTCATGCCCGGACTCGGCTGCGGCCAGGATCGGGCAGTCGGTGGCGCACATGTCAACGCCCTTGCCGTCGCGGGCGCGCAGCAGGTTGAAGCATTTCTGGCCGATCGCCTCCTCCTCGGCGTAGCCGGTGAGCGCGGCCATGGCCGGGTTCCAGGAGCGCACCGTGCGGTCGGACCCGGTGGTGTAGATGCCGTCGGTGGAGTGGCCGACGATGTCGCGCAGGGCGGCCCGCTCGCTCTCCGCCTCCCGGTACAGGTCCTCGTTGAGCAGCGCTGCGGCACCCTGGTTGGCAAGGGTGAGCAGGGTCTCCCGGTCGTCGGGGGTGAAGTCGGCGTCGACCCGGGGCCCGAAGGCGACCGCGAACCCGACCGTGCGCCCCTCGGCCTCCATCTGGACCATGTCCATCCGCGACCACCCGGAGCGCATCGCGAAGCCCTTGGCCGCCTGTTCCCAGGCCACCGGCGAAGGGGTGACCATGATCCGGTCCGAGCCGCTGTCGGTGGAGACCACGTCCAGGGCCCCGTCACCTGGCCGGCCCAGGAAGACCGCGGCTCCCTCGCAGTTCAGCACCTCGGCGACCTGGCGCACGAAGGTCTGCCAGGCGCCGATGTCGCCGAGCCGGTTGGACAGGGCCCGCCCGGCCGAGTACAGCGAGTGCATACGCTGGCCCTGGGCGAGGCTGCGGGCCCAGGCCCGGTTGCCGAGGAAGGTGAGACCGATCGGCACCACCAGCAGCGGCAGCAGCGCCTGGTCGTGCACCAGCAGCGCGGCGATGACCAGGCCGTAGGCGGTGCTCGCGGCCCAGTCGGCGGCGGCCACGGGTGCGGCCCGCAGCCAGCTACGTGCGAAGCCCTGGCCGACGGAGAGACTGATGACCACGCTCACCAGAGTGTGGTTGACCAGGAAGAACGCGGCCATCCCGACCACCCAGAGGACCGTCCGGGTGGGGCTGAACCCGGCCGCGCCGACCTGGATCCCAAAGACGGTGGAGCCTTGCAGCAGGCGGATCAGCTCGGTGGAGACGAGCGCGGCCGCGCCGACCGACAGCACGTACTGGGGCACGTTGAACAAGCGCTTGACCAGTTGCGGCTCGAAGAGCCATTGGCTGGCCGCGATTCCGATTCCAGTTGCTAGTACAAGCAAGGGCGGTTTGATGAACACCACGCCGAGCACGATGACCATCTCTGCCACGCCGACCGAGAAACGGTGGTTTCGCAGCGGCACCCGGACGACGAATCGCTCGGCGATTACCAGGCCGGCCGCGTACAGCGCGGGTCGCAGCAGCTCGGCCGGATTGCCGGCCACCGCGCGGACGGCCGCGGGCAGGACGGCCGCGATGGCCAGCGCGGCCGCGGCGGCCACGGCGATCACGAACAGCCAGGCACCGTGCGGCAGGGCGAAGCGCACCCGGTGCCGCATCGGTCCCCCGGTGGTCGAGGTCATCGCCTGCTGCTGCGCCTACGCATGTCGTCGAGCCCTCCGGGCGGCACGGCGAGCCAGCCGTGCCGCCCGCAGCTCGACCGGCTGGCTCAAGCCCAGGGGCACGACCACCTCGGCGACCGTGGCATGTGGGACCAGGTGGCCGGGACAGGGGGTAGGGGGACGGTGGTCGGGTCATTCTGCCACGACCAGGTCGTCGACGCAGCCGGCCTCGACCAGGTGGTCGACCCCGTCAGGCGCGACCAGGTGGTCGACGCCACCGCCCGGGACCAGGTCGTCGACGCAGCCGGCCTCGACCAGGTGGTCGACCCCGTCAGGCGCGACCAGGTGGTCGACGCCACCGCCCGGGACCAGGTCGTCTCATGCGGGTCGAAATACCGATATCGGCGCCGGAGAGCGCTGTGCACTGCGCGATGTGAGTCTTCATGGTTCCTCCCCCTGCACTGCCGGCGCATCGCCAGTGGTGCAGCGGCGGTGGGTGAGTACGTCTATCGATTTTCCGTTCAAGTCATCGTTTCGTGCAATCCAGTACGGTTAGAAAATGGCCCAGACAATTTGGGCTATGCGTAGCTCGCGCACGCTAGTGCGAAGTACCGGAGGGAGCGGTCGCAGCATCGCGCTCGCCCGGTTCGCCCAGCTCGTCTGGTAGGCCGGTGACGCCGTAACCCGCCCAAACCGGGCCGCCGGGCCGGCGCACTAGCCCAGCGGCAGTGCGCACCGGCCAATCATAACGATTCTGTGTCGAATCCAAGGCAGCTGGCGAGACGTCGCCGCAGCTCGGGCCCGGGCCCGCCCACCAGAGAGACGACGCACCAGGTGGCGCCGGCCGCGCCCAGCTCGGCCAGGCGCGCGGCCACGGTCTCCGGGCCCCCGGCCACGGTCCGGGCAAGCTCCGGCGGCGGGCGGCCGGGCGACCAGCTTGCGAGCATGGCGCGGGCGGCAGCGGCGTCCTCGCCGATCAGCACCTGCCCGCCCCAGGTCGCCGTCACCGACCCGGGGTCCCGTCCGGCGCGCTCGGCGTGCTCGCGTACGTCTGCCAGCCCGGCCGCCAGCTCGCCTGGGGCCAGGCCCCAGCCGTTCCAGGCGTCCGCGAACCTACCGGCGGCAGTCCGGGCCCGTGGCCCGGTCCCGCCGATCCACAGCTCTGGCGGCCGGACCCGGCCGGCCAGCGGCCCGCGCAGGGCCAAGGCCGCGCGCTCGAGGTCGGCCGCCCGGCCCGCGGCGTCGCGGTAGGGCAGGCCGAAGGCATCGTTCTCGTCCCGGTTGAGGTGGTCGCCGGCGCCGACCCCTACCACCAGGGGTGAGCCGGCCACCTGGGCGACGGTCGCCGCCATGCGCGCGAGCAGCGCGGGCGGGCGCAGCCCGGCCCGGGTGACGAGCGTCCCGAGCCGGAACCGGTCGTCCCACCCGGCGTTGCCGGCACCGGCCGGGGAACCCCCCGGAAGCGCCGGGCCGCGGTCGGGCTGGTCGTCCGGGCCTGCCTCCCGCGGGCCGGCGGCGCCCTCGGTGAGGTCGCGGAGGCGGGCGGCCAGGCCGGCGAGCAGGGTCCAGCACTCCAGGGCCGGGCGGTGCCGCTGGCCCCCGAGCGGCCACAGGTGGTCGAACAGGAACCCGCCTGCGAAGCCGAGCCGCCAGCTCTCGGCCAGCGCGTCCAGGGCCGGACCGGGCCCGTCGCGGAACTGCGGCAGGGTGACGGCCAGCGCGGGCAGGCCATGGGAGCCCGGCGCCGACCGGGCAAACCTTGTCGGGGTCGCCACTAGCCGACGTTGATGCGCTGCACGGTCGCGGGCCGCGCCGGCGCCGGCTCCTGGGCGTCGAGCAGGGCCCGAACGGCCAGGAGCAGCTCGGCGCCCGCCTTCACCAGGTGCTCCAGCACCTCCGGGCGGGCCTGGCGCAGCGCTGCCAGCCCCAGGCAGACCGGGCAGACCTGGCACTCGGGCGCGCCACCGCCGTGGGCGGCCTCGTCGTGTGTCATCCACTCCTCCTCACGGTGGTGGTGCCCTGGCACGGCGGACACCCGGGTCAGGCCCCCTGCGCGCCAGCGGCCGGCTTGCGCCCGGGCCCGCCGAACCGGACCACCAGCGTGCCGCTGCGCAGGTTGGCGGCGACCACGTCAAGGGACCGGAGGGCCTGCGGCAGCAGCACGTTGCGCTTGTGCTGCCCGACCTTGACGAGCAGCTCGTCGCCCTTGCGGAGGACGTCGAGGTCGCCCCGTTCGGCAAAGGGGAGGTCGAGCCGCAGCGCGTACCCGCCGCCGCGCTCCTTGGTGACCCGAAACGGCTGGGACTCCGCGAGCACCGCGGCCGGGTCACGCTCGCCGTAGACCGCTCCGGCCACCTCGGCCAGGCGCTCGAGGCCGACCATCTCGTCGTCGAACAGCCGGCAGGTCAGGATGGGCAGCGGCGAGAACGACTCGGCGATGGTACGGAAGTGGTCGGCCTGGATCTCCTTCCACTTGCCGAAGTACGGGTCGGTGACGTCGTCGGGGAGCAGCCGGTTGACCACCACCGCGTCCACCCGGTAGCCGAACAGCGACAGGTAGGTGTAGGTGCGGCGCGCCTCGGCGACCACCATCTTCTCGGGGTTGACGACCAGGCGGACGGTGGACGACTCGGGCTCGGCAAGCAGCACCCGGACCCGCTCGAGGTTGCGGTAGAGGCGCTCGACCGCCCCGAAGACCGCGTCCGAGGCGATCGGGGGCAGGTTGCCGAGCCGGCCGAGCAGCGGCCTGGCGACCGTGGCGATCCGCCGGGACGAGGGGAACAGCCGGTCGATGTACCAGCCGAGGGCCTCCGGGAGCGAGAGCAGACGGAGCGTCTCGGCGGTCGGGGCGCAGTCCACCACCAGCACGTCGTAGTCGCCCTGCTGCTGGTAGCGGTTGATGTCGATGAGGCTGAACAGCTCGTCCAGGCCGGGGATGACCGACAGCTCCTCGGCCTCGACGGCGTCCACCCCGCCCCAGTTGAGCAGGTTCACGACGTAGTCCTGGATCTCACGCCAGTTCGCCTCGAGCCGGGCCTGGGTGTCGATCTGCTCCGCCCACAGGTTGGGCGCGAGCTGACGCGGCTCGGCGCCGAGCTCGGCCTCGAAGGAGTCGGCCAGCGAGTGGGCCGGGTCGGTCGACATCACCAGCGTCCGGTGGCCGCGCTCGGCCGCCCTGGCCGCGGTCGCGGCCGCCACGGTCGTCTTGCCGACGCCGCCCTTGCCGGTGAACAACAGGATCCGCACGCGCGCTCCCAGGGTCTGGTGCCGTGCCCAGCGCCGGCAGCCTACCGCCGGTCCGCAACAGCCGCGAGGCGCGGCGTCCGGGTCAGCCGGACTCCACCCGCTGCTTCAGGTCGGACAGGGCCGACCTGACGATCTGCTTGGCCGCCTGGCGCTTGAGCAGGCCAGGGATGGGCGCGGTGAGGCCGACCTCCAGCCGGTAGGTGACGCGGGTGAGCTGGTCGTCGACCGGGTCGAGGGTGTACGACCCGGCCAGGTCGTCGAGCGTGCCCTCCACATAGGTCCACGACATGCCCCCGTCCTCCGTGGCGTAGCTGTAGCGCAGCGTGTACGCGGCCGGGAACATCGGCGTGGCGATCTTGAACGACACCACCGTGCCACGGCCGTCCGGGCCCCGTTCGAGCACCCGGACCTCCTCGAGCTGCCCCACCCACTCCGGGTAGGCGTCGAAGTCGGCGATGACCCCCATGATCTCCTCGGGGGTCCCGTAGATCTCGGTGGTCCCGTCAGCGCGCTCGGCCATCGCCCCGTTCCTCCTCCTGCATGTCTCCCAGATGTCGCCGGCACTCGATCTACCGGCAGTCCTCGTTCTGGCGGCGGTCGTCGCCCTTTGGCCGGTCGCGGCGGCGGGAGCTGACCAGAGTCCTCGTTCGATGTGGGGGGAGCTCGCTCCCCCCACGGCCCCCCCAAGAGCGCCTGTGCCCTCTGCTGGGGATCCGCGGGTGCACCAGACCCCCGGCGGCGAAGCTCACGAGCAGACGTCCACGCCGTGCAGGAGCATGCGGCCGGTCGCCCGGAAGTGGCCGACGTTGACGAGGCGAGTCCGGCCGATGCGCATGCGGCGCGCCCGCGGCTGGTGCACGTGCCCGAAGTACAGGTAGTCGGGCTGCTGCTCCTCGACGTAGTCGAGCAGGGCCTGGCTGCCGGGCTCGAACCGGCCGGCCAGGACGTCGAAGCGGAGGTCGTCGACGGCGGGCGGCATGTGGCTGCAGAGCACGTCGACCGGGGGCAGCCGGGCGACCTTGGCCGCGAACTCGGCCTCGGTCACCTCGGACAGGTGGGGGCGGAGGCCCCTCGGCAGCCCACCGCCCACGAAGCCGACGCGGAGCCCGTCCAGCTCGACCGCCTCGCCGTCCAGGTGCCTGACGCCCGGCCGTAGGAGGTCGGCGAACTGCTCGGGGCTGTCGACGTTGCCGTGGGTCAGGTAGGTGCCGTCCGGGAACGCGCCGAACACCGCCTCGAGCTGGGCCCGGCAGGCGGCGCGGATGCTGCCGCGGACCTCGTCCTCGCGCCCGGCAGCGGCCCGGCGGAGCACCCGGCCCGCCTCCTCGAAGCGGCTGGCCGTGCGCAGCGCGACGAAGCGCCGGGTGGCCTCGAGGCCGTAGGCGTCGACCACAGCGCCCTCCATGGTCCGGTAGTCGAGCAGGTTGACCAGGTCACCGCAGACGAGCAGGGCGTCGGCGTCGGCCGCCTCCCTGCGGAGGTCGTCGGCGGCGCCGTGGATGTCGGACACGACCTTGATGCGGATGGCTCGCTCCTGGCGGCGCGGGCGCGTGGGCCGGGTCCTCCCCGCCCAGAGCCGGCTCTTCGCTGCTGCACGCACGGCGTGCCCGCCCATGCTACTGAACGTTCTGACCGGCATGGCCCTGAACATCACCCGTCTCGGCGCCCACTTCGCCCCCCGACCACCCGCCCCACGACGCCCCACCCGCATCCACGCACTGTGCACCGCCTTTCGCAGGGCGTTCGCCTGGTGGTCAGCCCGGTGGGCCGGGCAGGCTGCGGGGTGCCGGCCCACCCGGGGCCGTGCCGGTGGAGCTTCGGGCCGCCCCCAGCGTGGCCACCAGCCCGACCATCAGCACGAGGCAGAGCCCGGCCGCGGCCAGCGCCAGGCTCCGGGCGCCGAGGTATGGGCGGCGACGGGCGGCCAGGCGGTGGGCGTCGACCGCCGACAGCACCCAGAGGGCGCCCGTGGGGAGCAGGAACGCGACCTTGACCAGCACGAAGAGGAATTCGGGCCGGGACCACAAGGCCAGCGTCGTCGACAGCCACCACAGCCAGAGGAGGAAGCGGGCCACCCCCTGGGCCGGCTGGCCGGCGTACCAGATGCCGAGGCCGGGGACGGCCGAGAGCCAGGCGGCCACGGCCGGGTCCCTGGCCTGCCGGGCGGCGCTGGGCGGACGGAACAGCTCGATCATCGAGCTGCCGCAGACCAGGCAGGCCATCTCGTCGACCGGGTTCACCGTGCCACAGGCCTGGCAGGTCCACTCGAGCCGGTCGCCCGCCTTGCGGATCGGACCTGCCCGCGACGCGACGAGGCGGACCGCCACGGTCTGGGCCAGATCGGGCGGCACGGGCGGGACCGGGGCGTCGCCGTCCCCCCCGGACCGCCCGGCCGCCGGCTCGGCTTGCGGCGCGACACCAACCGGTGGCGGCGGGACCGGGATGGTGGCGCCGAAGCGCATGAGGCACTGGCCGCACCAGTCCGCCGAGGCCGGGTTGGTGGCACCGCAGCGCGGGCACTTCACTGTCCACCTCTGGTCCGCCGGCCGGGCCGGCGCGCACCATCACCCACTCCACGCCCCCACGCTCGCCACGCAGTCCCGGCCGACCGGCGGCAGGGACTACCTGACACCATCGGCACCGCCGCCGGGGAGATGGAGCTTCCGGGCCCGGCGAGCCGGCGTTCGGTGATTATCCGCGGAGATACCGCGAACGTCGTCGTACCGCAGGGCCGGGTCCCTATTGCAGCACCACCTACGCTTCTTTCCGGCGCGGAATTCCCGGTCGGCGGCGGAACTACACAGGTCGCCGTAACTTCGTCTCCTTGGTGTCATTCCAGCCAAAGGTGTTCAAGGCGACTTGCCGCCCCAGTAGACTCACCCGCGACAGAGGCCTGTCGGACCGCGCGGCACGCACGACAGGAGGTGTCAATGACCACGGCGGGCGCCACCCGACCGCCACGCCAGGGAGGGAGCGCCAGTGACCACGGCGGGCGCCACCCGACCGCCACGCCAGGGGAGGGAGCGCCAGTGACCACGGGGCCGAACGACCAGCGGTTCCTGCTGGACACGCTCAGCCGCATGGAGGTGTTCGAGCACGGCAGCGAGGAGGCCCTGGTCGAGCTGGCGAAGCGGGCGGCGCCGATCGTCTACCCGCAGAGCAGCTTCTTGTTCCACCAGGGCGAGCCGGCCGCCCACGTCTACATCGTGACCGCCGGCGAGGTCGCGATCGTGTCGCCGGCCCGGGGCGGCAGCGAGCAGGTGCACCGGATCATCGGGCCGGGCCAGCTCTTCGGCGAGCTGGCGCTGCTCAGCGGGGGCAGGCGGACCGCGGGTGCGCGGGCGACCTCGGCCTCGACGGTGTGGGCGATCGAGCGGGACGCGTTCTGGGCCTTCCTCGACGCCACCCCGCCCGCCCAGGCTGCCCTGCTCCGCCTTGTCGTCTCCCTGCTCGCCGACCGCGAGGCGATGATCGACGACCTGCTCTCGCTGGACGTCCGAGGCCGCCTGGCCAAGGCGCTGCTCACCCTGGCCGACCGGCACGGCCGGCGCCAGGGTCAGGGCCAGGTCACCATCCCGGTGCACCTGACCCACCGCGACCTGGCAGGGATGGTCGGCGCCAGCCGGGAGAACGTCAGCCGCGCCCTGGCCGCCTTCCGTCGGCGCGGGTTCGTCGACTACGACGCCGAGGCGATCCGGCTCCTCGACCCGGAGGCGCTGCGGCGGCTTTTCTGACCTGCCGCCATCCCGCAAGGACGCCGGTCACACCGACGCTGTGACGTAGATCACATCAAAGCTGTGACGCGCATCACTGACCCTGTCGGCCACGGCGAACTACGTTGCGGGCGCCTTCCCCCGGGTCCGGACGACCGGATGCGCCGGGCCCAAGGAGAGGTTGAAGCGGCACGGTCGGCGAACGGGGGGGCCGCTCGGACGACCGCTGGTGGTGTTGGCCCTCGCGGGCTTCGATTCGCCGCGTCCAGCCGGCATCCCACCAGGCCCGCCTCGTCACGGCCGAGGCGGGCCTGGTTCATCCTCATCTGACCGCAGGTTGAGCAGCGCACGCGCCGCGGCGGCCATGCTCGGCAGGACGGGCGTGCCGTTCGGCGGGGCCCGGCTGGCGCCGTCCCCGGTGGCGACGAACAGCGGGGCCACGCTTGCGGCCAGCGCCGCCTCCACGTCGCCCGGGTGGTTGCCGATCAGCCAGGAGCGGGCCAGGTCGATGCCGAGGGCGGCGGCCGCCGCCTCGAGCAGACCGGGGGCGGGCTTGCGACAGTGGCAGGCTCGGGCGTAGGGGGCCACCGTGCCATCCGGATGGTGCGGGCAGTACCAGACGCCGTCCAGCCGCACGCCTTCGGCGCCGAGCAGCTCGGCCAGGCGCCGGTGCACGGCGGCGACCGCCGCCTCGTCGTAGTGGCCGTGGGCGACCCCGGCCTGGTTGGTGACGACCACGAGGGCGAACCCGGCCGCGGCGAGCGCCCCGAGGGCGGTGGCCACGCCCGGCAGCAGCACCACCTGGCCGGGGTCGTGCAGGTAGGGCACCTCCTCCACCAAGGTCCCGTCACGATCGAGGAACACGGCCGCCCGACCTCTCGGGCCGACCCCGCCCGGTCGCCCGCCACTGGCCGCTCGGGCGCCCGCCCGTGGGACCGGCGCCCGAACCGGCCCGCCACTGGCCGCTGGGACGCCCGCGCTGGTCACGGCGGGCCGGCCAGGCGGGACTCCACCCAGGCGCAGAGGGCGTGCCCGATGGTGATGTGCCCCTGCTGGACGAGGCTCGGTCGGTCGCCGTCGACGTGGAGGGCGACGTCGGCCAGGTCGTCGAGGGGTGAGCGGGCCGGGCCCAGGAGGGCGACCACGACGAGCCCCGCCTCCTTGGCCGCCGCCGCCGCCCGGAGCACGTTCTCGGAGCGGCCGCTTGTGGTGATCACGACCAGCACGTCACCACGCCGGCCCAGGCCCTGGACCTGGCGGGCGAACACCTCGGCGTAGCCGTAGTCGTTGCCAACCGCGGTGAGCACCGAGGCGTCGGTGGTCAGCGCCAGTGCCCGGTACGCGGGCCGCTCCCGGGCCAGGCGGCCCACCAGCTCAGCGGCGAGATGCTGGGCGTCGGCCGCGCTGCCACCGTTGCCGCAGAACAGCACCTGCCCGCCGTCGGTCAGGGCGTCGGCGACCATGCGGGCGGCGCGCTCGATGGCGCCGGCACCCGGCCGCACCACCAGGGCGGCCGCCGCGGCAGCCGAGGCCGACAGGTAGCCTGCGATGTCGGTCACCAGCGCACTCCTCTCGGGTCGAAGGCAACCGGCGAGCAGGGCGCCCCGACCGCCTCGAGCGCCGCCACCACCCGGTCCCTCCGGTCGGGCTGGCAGCAGAATGCCAGGAACCCGCCGCCCCCGGCGCCCACCACCTTGCCGCCGGCCGCGCCGGCGGACCGGCCGACCTCGTACAGCTCGTCCAGGCGCGGGGTCGCAATGCCCGTGGCCAGGCGGCGCTTCTGTTCCCATCCCTCGTGCAGCCCCTCGGCGAAGGTGGCCAGGTCTCCCGCCAGGAGCGCGTCCCGCATGGCCTCGGCCAGCGCCTTCATCGCGCCCAGGCTGGCGAGGCTACGGGCCGAGCCGCCGAGCACGCCGTCGACCTGGCGGCGCAGGATGCCCGCGTCGGTCCGGCCCTGCCCGGACCAGGCCAGCAGCAGGGACCGCTCCAGCTCCTCCACCGTCCAGGACCGGACCACCAGCGGGCGCACGTCGACCTGGTCGTCGCCGTGGAACTCGATGAAGTTCAGCCCGCCGAAGGCGGCCGCGTACTGGTCCTGCATGCCGCCCTCGATCTTGAGGTCGATGCGCTCGACCTCGTAGGCACGCCAGGCCAGCTCGGCCGGCGACCACGACGTCCCGGCGGCCGCACCCACCGCGGCGAGCATCGCCACCACCAGCGCCGAGGACGAGCCGAGGCCCGATCCCGGGGGGGCGTCGGTGGCCAGCACCAGGTCCAGCCCGCCACCCGGGGCGAGGCCGCGCAGGACCGCCTTGACCAGGTCGAGGTGGCCGTTGAAGGCGAGGTCCTCGCGCCCGGCGAAGGCGGCCCTGGCCATCAGGTCGAGCGACTCGACGTGGTACTCGCCGTCCGAGCGGGCCCGCACCTGCGCGGTTGCGCTGCGCGTGATGGTGGCCGACAGCACCGCCCCGCCGTGGGTGGACGGGTAGGGGGGGACGTCGGTCCCGCCCCCGGCGAAGCTGAGGCGCAGCGGCGCGCTGGCCCGGATCCTGGTCATGCCCTCGCGGCCCGGCCGAGCAGCTTCTCGAGCTGGGCCACGACCGCCTCCCAGGAGAACTCGGCCTCGGCCCGGCGGCGCCCGGCCTCCCCCATCGCGCGCGCCCGTCCGGGGTCCGCGAGCAGCTCGGCCACGGCGCGGCCGACCGGCTCGGGCCGTCGGCCGTCCACCACCAGGCCGGTCACCCCGTGCTCGACCGTCTCCGGGGCCCCGCCGGACCGGCCGGCCACGACCGGCAGGCCGGTCGCGGCCGCCTCGAGGAAGACGACGCCGAGGGCCTCGAGGTCCAGGCCCAGCCAGCGGGTGCGGCACGGCATCGCGTAGACGTCACCCGCGGCGTAGTGGGCGGGCAGCTCGGCCCAGGGCACCTCGCCGGTGAACACGATCTGGTCGGCCACCGGGCTGGCCGCGGCCAGCTTGCTGAGCCGGCGCGCGTAGGGGCCGCCGCCGACCACGAGCAGGCGGGCGTCGGGCACCCTGGCCGCCACCGAGGCCCAGGCCCGGATGAGACGGTCCTGGCCCTTGCGGGGCACGAGCCGGGAGACGCAGACGCACACCGGTGCGTCCCCAAGACCGTGGCGGGCGCGCACGGCGCGGCCGTCGACGCCCGGGTGGTACTCGTCGACCGCCACCCCGGAGACCAGCAGCTCGACCGGGCAGCGGCCGCGCACCACCCGCTCGACCCGGCGGGCCGACCACCGGCTCACCGCGGTGGCCAGCCGCAGGTCCCCGGCGACCCGGGTCATCAGGCGGCGCACCAGCGGCACCCGGCCGACCGCCACCTCCACGCCGTGGGTGAACCCCATGCAGGGCACGCCGGTCTCCCTGGTGATGCGCCTGGCGAGCAGGCCGAGCGGGAACGCCGCCCCGAACACCACGACATCGGGCCGCAGCTCCTGGACCAGGCGGACGGCGCGGCCGCCGACGGCGCGGCCGGGGAGCATCCGGCGGGTCGGGTGGCGCACCACCCGGAAGGCCTGGGCCGCGTCGAACTCGGCAGCGCCCGGCCACGCCGGGGCGTAGACGGCCACCTCGCCGGGCGGGAGCCCAGCGACCAGGTTGTAGCAGTACTGCTGGATGCCGCCGGCCCGGGGCGGGAAGTCGTTGGTGATCAACAGCATGCTCATCGGCGCCGCATTCTAAGAGAAGGATCCCGAGCCCGAGCCGCCGGCGGCGGGCGGCGCCCCGTAGCGGGCCGCCCAGAGCCTGGCCTGGGCGATCCGCGCCATGGTCGGCGGGTGGCTCGAGAACCACGCCACGAGCAGGCGATTGGGGTGGAGGTCGGCCCGGTTCTCGAGCGCGAGCCGGCGCTCCACGGCGACCGCGGTGGCCGCGTCGCCCGACACCTCCAGCGCGGCCCAGTCGGCCCTCGCCTCGGACCACCGGCTCACCAGGCTCGCCACCGGCGCGGCGGCGAGGCCGGCGATCGTCGCCAGCAGCACCACGGCGGGGGCGGCCAAGGGGTCGCCAAGGCCGGAGACGCCGAAGGCGTCCCGCACGGCCGGCAGGCCGAGGAGCAGGCCGGCGCCGACCACCCCGACCGCGACGGCGCCGGCGCCGCCCAGCGTGCCCCAGAGCACGTCGCGGTGGCGCACGTGGGCCAGCTCGTGGGCGAGCACCAAGGCGACCTCGTCCTCGCCGGCCCGTTCGGCCAGGGTGTCGTAGAGCACCACCCGCCGCGTACGGCCGAGCCCGGACACGTAGGCGTTCACCTTGGTGGTGCGCCGGCTCGCGTCGGCCACCAGCACGTCGGAGACCGGCACCCCCATGCCCACCGCCATCGCCAGCACGCGGTCCCGGAGCGGGCCAGGGGGCAGCGGCGAGAAGCGGTTGAACAGCGGCTCGAGCACGACCGGGCCGAGCAGGCTGAGGGTCACGACAAGCGCGGCGGCGGCCAGCGCAGCCGTCCACGGGTACCCGGGTGGCCGCCCGCGGGCGGCCAGGACCAGCGCGGCCACCGGCAGCGCGGTGAGCACCAGACCAACCGCCCTGGCCTTCGCCCAGTCGGCCGCCCAGCCGGGAAGGCGCTGGGTCGACAGCCCCGCGTGCACGTCCTGGCGCCACGCCCGGACCGAGAACGGCAGCGCGGCGAGCGCCTGGACGACGACCACCGCGGCGGCGGCCAGGGCGGCCCGCCCGGGCACCCAGCCGCCCGCGAGGCCGGCGAACCGGCCCACCGCTGAGCGCCCGGGGCCGGTCAGGGCGAGGGCGGCCAGCACCAGGAGCTGGACGGCCAGGGCGACAAGGGCCCACAGCTGCCGCGGCTTGGCGTAGCCGACGCAGGTCCGGATCTCCTCCTCGGTGAACGCCTCGAGCGGGTCGCCCGCCGGGGGGCGGGGCACGCGGGTCACAGCTGGCGCCGGACCCAGGCTGCCCAGCGCGCCTCGGCCGTCTCGAAGCCGATCCCGAGAACCCGGCGGAAGCGGGCGTCCTGCTCGAACGGGGTGGGCTTGTCCTCGCCGGCGAACGCGCGGTAGAGGGCCTGCAGCTTGGCGTTGCCGTGGGTCGTGGCCACCCAGAGGCAGAACGACGAGCCCTGGTCGTAGGCGACGGCCAGGTCGTTGCTGCCGCGGAACAGGTCGTTGGCGGGGAGGGTGTCGTCGAAGCTGCGGGCGTGGACCTGCTTGGTGAGCGCCGGGCGGGTGACCGAGAAGGGCGCGGGGACCCCGCGCAGCGCGACGTAGTCGGCGAAGCCCTCCACCAGGTACATCGGTACCCCGCCGCCGAGCCTGCGGGTGGCGACGTGGGTCATCTCGTGGGTGGCGACCACCTGCAGGTTCAGCCTGTCGTAGAACTTGATGTTGGCGGTGTTGACGATGATCCGGTTGCCCTGGACGCGCTGGTCGGCGCCGGTGCGGACCGACTCGATCGAGGAGGACGACACCGCCGCGACCCGGGTCAGGTCGTCCGCGCCCGCCAGCCGCTCGGCCTCGTCCTGGTGGCTGGGGACCAGGATCACCACCTTGCGCTCCCACGGCTGCGACCAGCTCCGGGCGATCTGGGCATAGGCGTTGTCGGCGGCGGCCAGCAGGCGCCTGGCCAGCGTGTGCTCCCCGGGGTGGTACACGACCAGGGTGCGCGCGCTCCTGACCCCGCGCAGAGGCCCGCCGTCCCAGATCTCGACGTCGTCGGTGCCGAACGGTTTGGCCTCGCCCTGCCCGCCGATCCGCCAGCCGTCGGCGGTCTGGACGAAGGTGTAGTAGACGTGCGAGAGCACCGGGCTGTCGTCCTGGCCGACGAACCTGTAGCGGGCCTGGACCTCGGGGAGGTAGACACGCGCCGGGGCGTAGCGGCGCCGGACCGACGCGGTGGCCAGGTCGTCGGACGGGTTGACGATCCGGAAGCTGAAGGCCGCGAACGGCGCGGTGGCCATGCGGTCGAACAGGCGGCTCTGGGCCGCGAAGTAGCTGGCCCGGCGCCGGTCGACCACGCCGAGGAACGCGGCCTTGTCGCGGGCGAGGATGGCCCGGGCCCGGGTCTGGAGCAGTCTGTTGACCTCCACGCTGGGGTCGGAGCGGGCGGGGGCGTTGGCCCGGCCGGTGACCGGCCGCGGCCCGGCCACCGGCTCCCGCGCCGGCCGGGCCACCAGGGAGATCGCGACCAGCACCAGGACGACCATGGCCGCAAGGGCTGCGAGCACCCGCCCGGCCCGGCGCCGGCGGGGCGGGGTCGGCGGCGGCCCCCACCCGGGCACCGGGCGTGCACCCCACCCCGCCGGCGCCTGGCCGGGTCCGGGGACCGGGCGCGTGTCCCACTCCCCGGGGACCGGCCGTGCACCCCACCCCGCCGGCGCCTGGCCGGACCCGGGCGCCGGGGGCGTGTCCCACTCCGCTGCGGGAGGCTGGTCGGGCTGGGGCTCGGACGAGCCCCACCACGGCGATGGCGGGCCCCACGGAGGCTGGGCCGGAGGGTCCCACGGGGCCGTGGCCAGCGGGTCCGGTCGAGGCGCGTGCGGGGTCCCGGCGGGCCGCGCACCCGGCGGCGCTGCGGCCGGCCTCGCAGGCGGCGCTGCGGCCGGCCTCGCAGGCGGCGCTGCGGCCGCCTGGGCGGGCCGTGGCACCTGCCCGGGCCGCGGTGCGAGGGGAACGACCCAGGGTGGCCGGCCAGGTGCGGCGTCCCTCCCGAGCGCGGGGGGCGACTCGGAGGTACCGGTGGGCGTTGCCGGCTGGGAGGAGAGCTGCGTGGCGGAGGGGCGCGCGGCGCCGTCGGATGGCTTCATGACAGTTCAATCGTAACCGGCGGCTCCGACTTGGTGGCCGCCTGACCGGCGGCTCCGACTTGGTGGCCGCCTGTGGAAACGACGGCCGCGGCCCCCGCCCGGGGGAAGCGAGGGCCGCGGCCAGCCTGGGACCGTGCTGGGCCCTGGGCCCGGCGTGCGTCAGGCTCTCAGGGCGGGTCTGGTCGGGCGGGCGCCCTGTCAGGGGCGTCCGGCCCCGACGTAGTCGCTGCGGTCGATGCCGGACACGCGGACGGTCCGGCCCGAGGAGGGGGCGTCGACCATGCGGCCGCCGCCGATGTAGATGCCGACGTGGTGGATGGGGCTGCCGTAGAAGACGAGATCGCCCGGCTGAAGCGCGGCGCGGGCGACGTGCGGCACCGAGGCGTACTGCTGGCGCGACGAGTGCGGCAGGCTCACCCCGGCCTTGCCCCAGGCGTACATGGTCAGTCCCGAGCAGTCGAACGAGCTCGGGCCGGCCGACGCCCAGTGGTAGGGCTTGCCGACCTGGGCGATGGCGACCCGGACGGCGACGGCTGCCGATCCCCGGGCCGGCGGCAGGTCGACCGGGAGCGCGACCGGCGCCGGCTCCCCCACCTGGGCCCGGATGCGCTCGAGGCCCTGCAGCTTGCGCACGAGGGCGAGCTTGCGCTTGGTGATGGCAGCGACCTCGGTGGCTGCGGCGGCCCTGGCCCGGCGCACCTCGGCCATGGCGCTGGCCAGCGCCTGGCGTTGCACGGCGGCGGCGGCGAGCAGGTCGCCGTCGGACTGGGCCAGAAGGTCGAGCGTCTCGACCCGCTCCACCACGGTGGCCGAGTCGGTGCCCGACAGCAGCGCCAACACCGAGCTGAGGCCGGCGCCCTTGTACTCGGCGGCTGCGCGCGCTCCGATGCGCTGGCTGGTCGCGGTCATCACCTGCTGGTGCAGGGCTGCCATGCGCTCGGCCCGGGCGAGCGCGGCGCCGCGCCGCGCGACCTCGATGCGCGCCTGGTTCAGCTGCTCGTCGAGCTGCGAGACCTGGTTGCCGAGCCGCTCGACGTCGGCGCGAGTCGGGCTGGGGTTGGCGGCGGCGGGAACCGCGAAGGTGGCGATGCCTGCGGCGAGGACGAGGGGGACGAGCCGCCGCACGGCTGCTCGCAGCGCCTCCGGCCGCTGGGGGACGGGCACGTCGACGTGTTCTCCCTTCCGTGGAGCGGACCGGTGGTCGTGCTTGGGGGTCGAGTGCCGCGCCAGCGAGGCGGTGGGGGTGCACGCAGCGTGCCTGCCGTGGGCGCGCGGCGGCAGAACGCTAACGAGCTGGGAAAGCGGTATGCAAGTCGGCCGGAACCGACGTTCCTGCCGGCAGTCGTGGCGGTCTGCCGGATGCACTTCCCAGCAGGCCGGTGCCGGCGTAGACTCTCGAACGTACGTTCGAGAGTCTACGCCGGGTCACCCCTGGTCCCTGACCTCGGAGGGCGCTTTGTCACACCCCCTGGCTATGGTCCGGCGCAGGGCACACCCGACGGAGGCAGGAAGGACGCGACGATGGCACACAACGACGAGCCGCTCCGCATCAGCTGCGACGGCTGCCCCGGCGGCGCCGCCTGCGAGGACTGCCTGGTCGACTTCTTCCTCGGCGAGCGCGACGCCAGGGTCGTCCGGCTGCAGGCCGACCCGGAGGGCGCCCGGCCCCTCGGCGCCCTCGAGCCGGAGCTCGAGCGCGCCCTGAACACCCTGGTCGGCGTGGGGCTGGAGCCTGAGCTGCTTGCCGTCCGGCGCTCCGCCGGCATCCAGCGCGCGTCCTGAGCCGAGGCGTGTCTGGCGCCATGGCCCCAGCGATCTGCGGGCCCTGGCGGCTCCCATTGGCCCCAACGATCTGCGGGCCCTGGCCTAGCGGCTCCCCAAGGTTCGTCGGGGTCGCCACTAGCGGGCGTCGAGGCCGAGCAGCGCGGGTGAGCGTGCCACGCTCGCGCCCAAGGCGGCCACCCGGTCCCGCAGCTCGTTGTCGGACGACACCACCACCACCTGCCGCTCGGGCGGCTCCGCGTTCACCAGCGCGACGATCTCGTCGTCGGCGATCCGCTCCGCGTCGGTGAACACCACCCTGACCGCGCCCAGGCCGACCTTGGTGTTGGGCATCGGGCCAACGTCGGCGCCGTCGAACACCAACGTGATCTGGGCACCCCAGCGCCTGGCCAGGCGACGGCAGAGATCCAGGAGCAGGGTGCGCTGGTCCTCGAGGGTCCGGTCGGGGAACCCCCGCTCGTGCTTGGTCACGTTGTAGCCGTCGACCAGCACGAGCACGCCTGGCGTGCCCATCCATGCGAGCAGGGTCTCGGGATGGTCGGCGTCGCGCCCGGCCGGCACCGGCAGGGGTTCGCGGCGGGCCGGACGGCGTACGGGCCGAACCACCCCCGGCGAGCCAGGCTCGGGGAGCCCCGTGGCCCGCCGCAGCGCGGCCAGGTCGCGCTCGAGCACGCCGACCGCCTCGGCCACCACCGGATCGACCCGGTTCGAGGACCGGCGCAGCGCACGGTACTGCCGCTGGCTCTCAGCCAGCCGCGCCTGTACCTCGGCCAACCGGCCGTTGAGGCGACGCTGCTCGGACACGGCCTCGGCCCTGGCGGCCTGCACGGCTGCCTGAGCCTGGGCCAGCTCCTGCTCAAGCGTCAGGACCCGCTCGGTGAGCGACTGGACCTGTCGCTCGGCGCGGCGAAGCTCCTCGCGGGCGGCCCGGGCGTCGTCGCGGGCGGCCCGGGCTGCGACCGCCTCCGCCTCGGCCCTGGTCCGTGCCGCGTCCAGCTCGCCCTCGGCCTCGGCCAGGGCCGACTCGGCCTTGGCCGCCTCGGCCCTGACCTGGTCGGCGACTGCCGCCTCAGCGGCGGCCTGCACGGCGGCGGTGCCGTCGCTTCCCAGGGCGATGCCCACCCTGGCCACCGCCTCCGGCGGCTCGCCGCTGGCCAGCGCCTCGGCGTACCGGCCGGACCGCACCAGACGGGCGAGGGTCTGCTCCTCGTCGAGGACGCGCCGATCCACCGCCGCACGGAACCCGGGGTCAACCTCCAGACTCCTCCTGACCAGCGCGAGCACGCGCGGGTGCCGCAGCCGCCGCGGCGTCCAGGTCTGGTACTGGCGCAGCGCGCCGGGCAGGTCGGTGGCGGGCGCCGCCCGCAGCGCGGCCAGGGCGGCGTCCAGGTAGCCGGCGAGCAGCGGCTCGGGCACGTCGGGCAGGGCCGCGGCCACCCCGTCCCCGGCCTGCGGCCCGTCGGCCGCAGTCACCCCGTCCCCCTGCCCACGCACCGCCCCTGGTGCGCCCGCCGTGCCGGCCGGCGCACCCCCCTGCCCACGCACCGCCCCTGGTGCGCCCGCCGTGCCGGCCGGCGCACCCCCCTGCCCACGCACCGCCCCTGATGCGCCCGCCGTGCCGGCCGGCGCACCCCCCTGCCCACGCACCGCCCCTGATGCGCCCGCCGTGCTCATCGGTCGGCCGGGTCCGAGGGGGCACGGCCGAAGGCCGGGACCACCTCGACCTGGGTCGCCGAGCCGCACCAGCGGCATCGCACCGTCTCGGCCACGGCGGAGAGGTCGCGCTCCTCCTCCACGGTCAGCTCCCCCGCCACGGTGTAGTGCCAGAACGCGGCCGTGCGCCGGCTCGACACGACATCGAACCGGGTGAGGTTGCCGCAGGCGGCGCAGCGGAGCCGCTCTCCCTCGGCGGGAAGTGCGAACCGTTCGTCGGGATGCTCGGGCACGCTGCCTCCCCTGGGCCGGTCGGGCTGTCATGACCAGGGTAACCGCGCCGGGCGAGCTGTGGGCGCGGTTCGGTCGTCAGTACTGCTCGAGAGGTTCACGCCATTGTTTTTCGTCTGGGCGGAGCGCGTACGATCACTGTGTGACGGACAAGACGGCGTTCACCTTCCCGGGCCAGGGACGAGTGGCCAAGGGCAGCGGCAAGCCCTGGTTCGACGATCCCGCGGGCTGGCCGTTCGAACGCGCCTCGGAGCGGCTCGGCTGGGACGTGCTCGAGGCCATCGACGCCGGCGACGCCGCTCTGGTCGACACGCGGCGGGCCCAGCCGGCCATCTACACCCATTCCGCCGCCTGCTACCTGCTGGCGAGAAAAGAGGGGTTGCGGCCCGATCTGGTCGCCGGCCACTCGCTCGGTGAGTACGCGGCCCTGCTTGCCGCCGGTGGGCTGACCTTCGACCAGGGGCTCGACCTGGTCGTGCGCCGGGCCGAGCTGGCCCACGAGGCCGGCGGGACCGGAGCCATGCGGGTCGTGCTCGGATTGCCCGACCAGGCCGTGCGTCGCCTCTGCCGCAACGTGCGCCACCAGGTCGGCAAGGTGTTCCTGGCCAACTCCAACGCCCCAGGGCAGGTCGTCATCTCCGGCGAGCCCGGCGCGGTCGAGGAGGCGGGGCGCCTGGCGTTGCTGGCCGGGGCCAAGCGGGTGCTCCCCCTGCCGATCGGGGGCGGCTTCCACACCCCGCTGATGGATGCGGCCCGTCGCCCCTTCCGGGAGGCGGTCGACCGCATCCAGCTCCCCCGGCTCGAGGTCCCCCTGGTGTCCAATGCCAAGGCCAAGGTCGTCCGGAGCGGGCGCAGGGCTGGCCGGCTGCTGGCCAGGCAGCTCACCTCCCCGGTGGACTGGACCGGTTGCGTGGAGCGCCTGCGGGCCATGGGCACCACCAGGTACGTAGAGCTCGGGCCGGGCAAGGTGCTGGAGGGACTGATCCGCCGCATCGACCCGCGGGCGGTTGTCGTGATCGCCTCCACGCCCGACGAGGTACGCGCCCTGGCCGCCGGCGCCAGCTCCTGACGGACGGCGCCGGCCGGTCACCTGAACCACCGCCCCCAGGCGGCGAAGCCAGTGGAGGCTCACGTGAGTGCAGGCGACCTTGTCGAGGCGGGACGTAACCACGTCGCCACCGGCCGCATCGGCGAGGCGATGGCCTGCTTCACCCGGGCCGCCGACGACCCCGAGCAGGGCGCCGAGGCGCTCAGCCTCCTCGCCGCCGCCTACCTTCTGCCCGGCGCCCTCGCTCCCGAGCTCGCGCTGGCCAGCGCGCACCGCGCCGCCCGCCACCCGGCTGTCGGCCCGGAGCATCTGACCCGGTGCGCGGCGGTGGCGCTGTCCGCCGGCGACCCGGTGTTCGCCGAGGAGCTGGCCGGCCGGGTCGTCGCGGTCACCGTGCACGGCGAGGCTGCGGTGCCCATCCTGGCCACGGCCCGGCTCCGCCTGGGCGACCGGGCCGGGGTCGGCCGCCTGCTCGCCCGGGCCGAGCGGGCCGCAGGTCCGGAGGTGTTCTGGCGCCGCCTGGTGGTGGAGGCGTCGGCCAACGGCTGGGTCCGTGAGGCGCTGGCCGCGCGCCGGGCGATGCGGCAGGCGGGCCTGCGCGCCCCCGGCCGCGACTACGTCGTGATCCGGGCCATCCCCCCGGTGCTGTACGTCGGCGCGCTGCTCGTGGCCCTGGTGCTCGCGCTCGCCGGGCCGAGCCGGACGCTGGCCGAGCTGTCGCTCGGCGGGCTGCTGACGCTGACCGGCCTGGCCGTCCGGGCCGACGCTGCCGACCAGCGTTTCGGCTCGGCAGCGGCCGGCCTGGCCTGGATGCTGGCAGCGGCTTGCGCCTCCCTGCGGCTTTGGGCCGCGTAGGCGCGACGCCAGGACCCGGGCGCAGCGTCCCCAGTTTCATCCAGCGCTTGATCTCGAACACACGTTCACATAACTTCCGTCCCGGGAAACCGGACGGGAGGGACGGTCGGTGCGGGCGATCCAGCAGAGCTTCGACGACCTCGGCGCGCCGCTCGTCGACGTCGAGTTCGTGGTGCTCGACCTCGAGACCACCGGCGGCTCCCCCGTCCACGACCGCATCACCGAGGTTGGCGCGGTCAAGGTGCGCGGGGGCGAGGTCACCGGCACCTTCCACGCCCTGGTCGACCCGGGGATCCCCATCCCCCCGCTGATCACCGCGCTCACGGGGATATCCGACCGCACGGTGGCGGGCGCCGAGCCCATCGAGGTGGTGCTCCCCTGCCTGCTCGAGTTCCTCGGCAACGCCGTGTTCGTCGCCCACAACGCGACCTTCGACTGGCGCTTCCTCCAGGCCAACCTCGAGCAGCACGGCTACCAGCGGGCGGGCAACCAGGTGGTGTGCACCGCGCGGCTCGCCCGCAAGCTGCTCTCGAGGGACGAGGTCCCCAACGTTCGGCTGGCGACCCTCGCCGCCTACCTGGGCGCCTCGGTGACCCCCTGCCACCGCGCCCTGCCCGACGCCAGGGCGACCGTGGACGTCCTGCACACCCTGCTCGAGCGCGCCGGCTCCTTCGGGGTGCTGGCGCTCGAGGACCTGCTCGAGTTTCCCTCGGCACGCGCCGACGTCACCTTCAAGAAGGTCCATCTGGCCGATCGCCTGCCCCACGCTCCCGGCGTGTACCTGTTCCGGGACGGGGCAGGCCGGGTGCTCTACGTCGGCAAGGCCAAGGACCTGCGCACCCGGGTCCGCTCGTACTTCTCGGGCGACAGCCGGGCCAAGGTCGCCAACCTGCTGCGCGAGCTGGCAACCATCGACCACGTGCCCTGCGCCACCGAGTTCGAGGCCAGCGTGCGCGAGGTCCGGCTCATCCAGCACCACCGGCCCCGGTACAACCGGCGCAGCCGCGACCCGGAGCGCTACTGCTTTCTCAAGCTGACCCGTGAGCGGTTCCCGCGCGTGTCGCTGGTCCGTCGGGTGCTGCCCGACGGCGCGCGCTACCTCGGCCCGTTCACCTCGGCGAGCCAGGCGGAGCTGGTCAAGTCCGCCATCGAGGATGCCCTGCCGCTGCGGCGCTGCGCGACCAGGATCGGCCCGCGCACCCGCATGTCCGCCTGCGCCCTGCTGGAGCTCGGCCGCTGCCTGGGCCCGTGCACCCAGGACGTCTCCCCGGAGGCCTACGCCGCCATGGTCGCCCCCCTCGAAGCTGCCTTCGACGGCGACCCCCGGGCCCTCCTCGAGCCGCTGCACCGGCACATGGCGGCCTACGCCGCCGGCCAGCGCTACGAGCAGGCGGCGGCCGCCAGGGACCGGCTCGACGCGCTGACCCGCGCCCTGGCCGACTTCCGGCGGGCCCGCTCCCTCACCGGCGTCGACGAGATCGTCCTCGCCCGCCGCCACGCCGAGGGGCAGGAGGTCACCATCCTCCGCCGCGGCCAGCTCGCCGCCGTCGCCATCCTGGCCGCCGGCGACCCACTCGGACTGGACGAGCTGCGCGCCGTCGCGGCCGAGCCCGAACAGTTCACCGGCCCGCCCCCCCGCCACCTGGCCGACGAGGTCCACCTCGTCACCCACTGGCTCAACGGCGTGGCCGCCGAGGCCGAGCTGCTCGCCGTCGACGGCTGTCTGGCAAGCCCGTCGGTTGGCGGCGCTGCCCTCCAGGTCCGCTACGGCCGCCGCCGGTCGTCCACGCCGCGACCTCCTGGCGAGGCCCGGGGCCGCCCCCAGCCCCGTCCCACCTCACGCCGGGGCCGGTCCGGGCAGCCCGCCGGCGCCACCACGGCATGACCCCGCTGACCCCCGGACGGGCACCCCCCGGGCCCGCGCCCCGGGCGGCTGGGGGCGCCGGCCTACAATGGCTGCTCGGATCACGGGTTGGAGGACCGCGAATGGAGCAGCGTTCCGTCGTCATCGCGTCGGCCAGACGCACCCCGGTGGGCAAGTTCATGGGTGGGTTCTCCGACCTGCCAGCCGTCGACCTCGGGACCGCGGCGGCCAGGGCCGCGCTCGACGCGGTCGGCCTGGATCCCGCCGAGGTCCAGGAGACGGTTGCCGGCCACGGCAGGCAGGCCGGCAACGGGCCGAACCCGGGCCGCCAGGTGTCGGTGCGCGCCGGCGTGCCCGAGACCGTCCCCGCCTACACGGTCAACAAGGCGTGCGGGTCGAGCATCAAGGCGCTCACCCTGGCGGCCGGCTCAATCATGCTCGACGAGATCGACGTCGCCCTGGTCGTCGGCATGGAGAACATGACTCGCACCCCATACCTGCTACGCGGCATGCGCGGCGGGTACCGCATGGGGGACGCGACCGTGGAGGACGGCATGTCCTCCGACGGCTTCATGGACCCGCTGGCCGGTATCGGCATGGGCGAGACGGCCGAGAACCTGGCCGAGCGCTACGACGTGGGCCGGGAGGAGCAGGACGCGTTCGCGCTGCGGTCCCAGCGCCGGGCGGCCGCCGCGTGGGCCGCCGGCCGCTTCGCCGACGAGGTCGTCCCGGTCGAGACCAGGGGCGCCAGGTCCCGCACGGTCACCGTCGACCGCGACGAGCAGCCCCGTCCCGGCACCACCCTCGAGACGCTGGCCAAGCTCAAGCCCGTGTTCCGCACCCCGGGCACGGTCACCGCCGGCAACTCCTCGGGCATCTGCGACGGCGCCGCCGCCCTGGTGGTCATGACCGGGGCAGCCGCCCGCGCCCGCGGCATCGAGCCGCTGGCCCGGGTCGTGGGCTGGGCCAGCGCCGGGGTCGACCCGGCGGTCATGGGCTGGGGCGTGGTCCCTGCCACCCAGAAGCTGCTCGCCAAGCTGGGCTGGTCCCTCCCGGAGACCGACGTCGTCGAGGTCAACGAGGCGTTCGCCGCGCAGGTGCTGGCCTGCGACCGGGAGCTGAAGTTCGACTGGGAGCGCACCAACGTCAACGGCGGGGCGATCGCCCTCGGCCACCCGATCGGCATGACCGGCGCTCGCATCCTCGGCGCGGTCGCTCACGAGCTGCGCCGCCGGGGCGCCCGGCGCGGCTTGGCCACCCTCTGCATCTCCGGCGGCCAGGGCATGGCCGTGGGGCTCGAGGGCATCGGCTGAGGCGTCTGGCGCCTGTGCCATCATGCGTCGATCGGCAGCTTCACCAGACCGGACCCGACCGAAGGAGTCACGCAGATGGTCACCGCGATCGTGCTCGTCACCTGCGAGGTCGACCGCACCCCGGAGACGGCCCAGGCCCTGGCCGACCTGGACGGCGTCACCGAGGTGTACTCCGTGGCCGGCGACTGGGACCTGGTCGCCATCGTCCGTGTTGGCGACCACGACGACCTCGCGTCGGTCGTCACCGAGCAGATCCGCAAGGTGGCCGGGGTGGCGACAACCCGCACCATGATCGCCTTCCGGACCTACTCCCACCACGACCTCGACCAGCTGTTCTCGGTCGGGCTCGAGGGCGGCCAGGGACAGCCGGACTGAGCCGGTGAGCTTCCAGGCTCCCGAGGAGCACCGGGCCGGCGACCTGCTGCTCCGCTCCTACCACGCGGGCGACGGGCCCGAGCTGCACCGGGCCGTGGTCTCGTCCTACGCGCACCTGCGCACGTTCATGCCCTGGGCGCGGGCGGACACCACCGTGGAGCAGTCGGAGGAGATCGCCCGCCGGTTCCGGGCCACCTGGCTGCTCGGCGAGAACTGGGTGGTGGGCGTGTGGCGGGCCGACAGGCTCGTCACCGGGACGGGCTTCCACCTCCGGGGCCGACCGCTGGACGCCGGCGTGGCCGACATCGGCATGTGGGTCCGGGCCGACGAGGCCGGTCGCGGGCTCGGCACCCGCGTGCTCGCGGCGATGGTCGACTGGGCCGACGCGGCCTGGCCCTTCTACCGGCTCACCTGGAGCTGCGACGCCCGCAACGCCGCCTCGGCCCGGGTCGCCGAGAAGTGCGGGTTCGTGCGGGAGGGCCGCCTCCGGGAGGACCAGCGCGACCACGTCGACCCGTCGTTCCGGCGCGACACCCTGCTGTTCGGGCTGCTCCCGGCCGACCCCCGGCCCTGGCGCGGGGGCTGACGCCACGGGAAGGCGTGGAGCGCCTTCGGCGCAGCCATCCATTCCGCCCGGCAAGTTCGCCGGGCGGGCTCAGGCCAGGTCGGCGGCCAGCCGGCGTGACACCTCGACCCAGGCCTCGAGGACCGCCGCCGCCCGCCCCTGGTCGATCGAGCGGGCCGCCAGCTCGAGGCCGTCCATCAGGCTCAGGGCCGCATCGGCCGCGACCAGCGCGGCCGCGGTGTTGAGCAGCACCATGTCCCGCGGCGGGCCGCCCTCCCCGGCCAGTACCTGCTTGGCGATGGCCACGTTGCGCTCGACGTCCCCGCCGACCAGGTCCTCCCGGGTCGCCGGGGGCAGGCCGAGCTCCTCCGGGTCCACCTCCATCTCGCGGACGACGTCCGGGCCGACGTCCAGCAGCGTCGAGGTCGTGGTGGTGGTCAGCTCGTCCAGCCCGTCGTGACCGTGGAACACCAGGGCGTGCGTGGTGCCGGTGCGCCGCAGCACCTCGGCCATGATGGGCACCATGCGGCTGTCGGCCACCCCCACCGCCTGGTGCCCGGCCCGGGCGGGATTGGCAAGCGGGCCGAGGAAGTTGAACACCGTGGGCACCCCCAGCTCCCGCCTGGGTGCAGCGGCGTGGCGCAGGGCCGGGTGGAACAGGGGGGCGAAGCAGAAGCCGATCCCCGTCTCGGCGATGGTGGCCGCCACTGCCCGGGGCGGCAGCGCGATCGCCACCCCGAGCGCCTCGAGCAGGTCGGCGCTCCCGCAGCGGCCCGATGCGGCCCGGTTGCCGTGCTTGGCGACCCGCTGCCCGGCCCCGACCGCGACCATGGCCGACAGGGTCGAGACGTTGAACGTGCCGGCCCGGTCCCCGCCCGTGCCGCAGGTGTCGAGCAGGGGGCCGGGCACCTCCAGGGGCGCGGCCGCGTCGAGCATGGCCCGGACGAGCCCGGTCACCTCGAGGGCGGTCTCGCCCTTGATGCGCAGGCCGGTGGCGAAGGCGGCGATCTGCGCCGGGGTGGCCTCGCCCGTCAGGATCGTCCGCATGGCGGCGCCTGCCTGCGCCTCGGTCAGGTCCTCGCGGCGGAGCAGGGGGCCGAGAACGTGCGGCCAGGTGAAGGGGGCGTGCTCGGACACTGGAGGCTCCCGGTTCGTCGCGGACGTACGCGGCTGCCAAGCCTACCGGGAACGTCCGTTCCGCGGTGCTCGCCCGTGGGCCCACGCTCCCGGTCAGGCCCGCGCGAGCTCCGAGGCGACCGCCTCGACCGCGTCCAGCGCGCGGCGGATGTCGCCCACCGACGCGGCGTAGGAGAAGCGCAGGTAGCCTTCGCCGTACGCGCCGAAAGCGGTACCGGGCAGGCAGGCGACGCCGGCCTGCTCGAGCAGCAGCTCGGCCACGTCCCCGGCGGGCATGCCGAGCTCGCGCACGTTCGGGAACACGTAGAAGGCGCCCCCCGGCTCGACGCAGCGCACCCCGGGCACGCCGTTGAGGCCGGCCACGATCACGTCCCGGCGCCGGCTGAACTCCTCGACCATCGCGGTGACCGGGTCCCATGAGCCCTCCAGCGCCGCGATGGCCGCGAACTGGCTGAACGCCGAGGTGCAGGAGACCGAGTTGATGACGAGCCGGCTCACCGGCTCCACCAGGGCGGCCGGGAACACGCCGAAGCCGAGGCGCCAGCCGGTCATCGCGAAGGTCTTGGACCACCCGTCGAGCAGGATCGTGCGCTCGGCCATCCCGTCGACGTCCAGCACGCTCGCGTGGGCCCCGCCGTAGCTGATGGCCCAGTACACCTCGTCCGACAGCACCAGGAGGTCATGCTCCAGGGCCACCTGGGCGGTCGCCTCGACGTCGGCGTGGGTGAGCGCGCTGCCGCACGGGTTGTGGGGGGAGTTGAGGATCACCAGGCGGGTGCGGTCGGTGACCAGCGAGGCGAGCTCGCCGGGGTCCATGCGGAAGTCGTGCTCCTCCCGCAGCGGCACCGGCACGGGGGTGGCGCCGGCGAAGGCCGCGATCGACTCGTACATCGGGAAGCCGGGGTCGGGGTAGAGCACCTCGTCGCCCTCCTGGCAGAGCGCGAGGATGGTGAAGAACATGATCGGCTTGGCACCTGGGGTGATGATCACCTGGTCCGGCGAGGCGGCCAGTCGCCCGGTCCGCTCCAGGAATGCGGCCACCGCCTCGCGGGCCGGCATGATGCCCGGCGCCGGCACGTAGTGGGTGTGGCCCTCGGCCAGGGCCCGCTCGGCCGCGGCCTTGACGTGCGCCGGGGTGTCGAAGTCGGGCTCGCCGATCTCGAGGTGGATGATCTCGCGCCCGGTCGCCTCGAGCCTGCGCGCCCTGGCCAGCATCTCGAAGGCGGACTCGGTCCCCAGCCGCCCCATCCGGTCCGCGAGCCTCATCCCGACCCCCGTTCGCCTCGGCCGCCCGTCGATCCCTGAGCGGAGCATGGTGGTCGCCGGGATGCCGGTAACGCCGCGGGCTCGAAGCGGATCACAGGTCGTCCTCCTGCCGACGGCGTCCGGCGACACGTCTCAAGGGAGCCGGGTGGCCCGTAGGTTGTCGATGGCGATGACCTGACCGGGAAGGAGGCCGGGCGCCCGCACGTCGACGCCGAGCACGGCGCCCTGACGCTCGACCGCACGCTTGACGGCGATACGGTGCCAGCGCGTGTCCAGCAGCTTCAGGATGAAGCTGCTGGCCAGGATGTCCTGGCTGCTGCGCTCGTACAGGCGGATCTCGACCCTCTGGCCGGGACGGCCGCGCACCATCACCGAGGCATGCCAGCGGCTGCCGAGCGTGGGCGCGCTGGCGAGGTCCAGCCACCGACCTGGCGGGCCCGGCCCCCCACCCGTGGCCCGGAGCGTCAGCGCCCACCGGCTGGCCACGCCGCCCGCCACGCGCTTGCAGCTGGTGCCCGGGCGGTCCCGCCCCGGGTTCAGGCCGGCCTCGAAGCCGCCGTCGTGCACCAGCGCCTGCCCGACCTTCGGCAGGACCCGCTGCGCCGGCGCCTTGTCGGTACTGGCCACCGTGGTCCGGGGCGGCGCGGCGGTGACCCGGGCCTGGCGCAGCCCGGGCACGCCGGACCGCTGCACCGCCTCCAAGACGACCGAGGCGCCGAGCGCGACCACGGCGAACATGAGCACTCCTGCGGAGACCACCGACCGGACCTGGCCGGGCTTGGGCGTCCGCCGGGTGACGGCCAGATGCCGAGGCAGCGGGGCGTCGGGTGGGTCGGCCGGGTCGGGGCTGCGGACGGAGGGGCCGGCGGCGCCCTCCCGGTCGTCCGGCGACCGGGAGCCGCTGCCCACGAACGCGGGATCGCCCGAGCCGTGAACGACACGGTTACGGTCCTCGCTCGCCATCGAAAAGGGTCTCCCTCTCACGCTGAACGGTGGATGGACCGACCCCCGGTCCGACACGGAGCCGTTGCCTACGCAAGCTACTATCCCATGAGGGCCGGTGCTATCCCCCATTTGCGACCGGTTCGGCGTCTTTGGGAGTGAACGCGTGTATCGGCGTACTTGCTTGGAGCTCGGCGCTGATCCGGACGACGGACCTCGCCGGGAGCCACTCTTGGCGACCCCGACAAGGCCTGCCCGGTCGGCGCCGGGCTCCCATGGCCCCCCACGCTGCGGCGACATCCGCTGTGGCGAAGCGTCGACCGGGCAAGCCTTCCTTGGGGAGCCGTTAGACCGGCTGGCGGTCCCCGGGGAGCGCGTCGGCCACCGGCCCCAGCACGCTGGCGCGGTCGAGCCGGAGCCGGCCGTCGATCATCGACTGCAGCTCGGCGAGCGCGCCCGCGAGCGCCGCCCGGGCGGCCAGGGCCCGGGCGGCGATGGCGGGCGCGACCGTCGCGTACGAGGGCGCGAACGCGAACCCGCAGAAGGGGCAGCGGAACCCGTCGGAGGGCTCGGTGAGCTGGTCGAGCAGTAGCTCCCGTCCGCAGGAGGCGCAGTGGGCGACGATGCTCACAAGGCCGCCTCCTCCTCGGTGGCGGCGTCCTCCTCGAGCAGGCGGCGGGCCGTCTCGGCGAGCGCGAAGGGGTCCACGGGCTGGTTGACGAGGGCGTCCGCACCGCACCAGCGCCCCAGCCACTCGTCCTGCATGCGCTCGAGGATGACGATCACCGGGCAGGCCAGGTCGGGCACGGCCTTGAGGTCCCTGGTCAGGCCGAAGCCGCCGTAGGGCGTCACCCCGACCTCGACGACCACGAGGTCGGGGAGCTCTGTCTCGGCGATGGCGATCGCGTCGTTGCCGTCGGCCGCCTCGAGGAAGCGGATCTCGTCGCCGCTCGCCTCGAGGCGCTCGAGCGCAAGCCGCAACCGGTCCCGGGACGACTCCTCGGCGGCGACGAGCAGGATCTTTGCCACGGGCTGCGCTCCCGTCAGGGACGGCGTCGGGTGTCGACCCGAGTCTATCGGGAACCCGACCCCGAGCGGCAGCGCCGCACGCGGCCCCGGGCGGGCGCCCGCCGGTCAGGGACGCGTCCGCTCGGCCTCTGCCAGCATCGCGTCCACGGCGCTGAACAGCACGGAGGGGTACCAAACGCCGTCGCGGCGCAGGACGACCACGGCCGGGGCCGGGTCGCGCGACCCGGGCTGGACGAGCGGGGCGGGCTTCTCCCCCGGGATGCCGCTCACGACCAGCGTGCCGCCGGTCAGGTGGACCTTGGTGACACCGTCGGCGAGCGAGTCGCTCCGCAGCGTCAGGCCCTGGATCTGGGCCCGGGCGCCCGCCCGGCCGCCGAGCAGGGCCAGGGCGTCATGGCTCCCACCGACCCGGGCCAGCAGCGGCTGCGAGTACACCTCGGCGACCCCGCGCTCCTCGGGAAGCAGACGCTTGGACACCGCTGCGAGCGTGCCCGCGCCGAGCGCGTCGGCCAGGCCGCGCACGGCCGCCTCGGGCGTCGCGGCGCCCTGGCCGGCCGGCGCGCCGGCCAGCCCGGCGTGGTCGACCTCCCCGCCGCGGCCCGAGAGCCGGGCCCACTCTGCCGCCGAGGCCAGCAGCGACACGTACCAGCGGCCGTCGGAGCGGATCGTGACCACCCGCGGGAAGGCCGCCTCACCCTTGGACTGCTCGGCCAGGCGGCGCTTGGCCTCCTCCACCGGCACTTCGAGCTTGACGCCGTTGGGCTGCGTCACCCCGATGGTGCCGCTGGCGAGCTCCAGCACGGCCACGTCGGCGCGGCCGGCGACCTGCCGGAAGCGCACGTCGCGGGCGGTCAGGTCGACCAGTCCGAGGGGGCCAGAGCCGGCGCTCCCCTGCTGCTTGGCCGCCGCCCTGGCCAGCCGGTCCCCGTACAGACCCACGAGCTGGCGCTCCTCGCCGTGGAGGTAGCCGGCGGCCCGGTCGAGGTCCTGCCGGTCGAGGGCGGCGAGCAGGCCCGAGGCGGCCGCCTCGGGCGAGCCGGCGCCGGCCCGGGCCGTGACGGTCCGGGCGGCGTACAGGCCGACCCCACCAAACAACAGCAGCACCCCCATGAGCGCGGCGAGCAGACCGGGCCCGACGCGGCGCCGGGCGGGCGGCGGCACCGGCGCCGGCTCCCAGCCAGCCACGGACGGGTGCCAGCGGGCCTCGGTGGGCTGTTCAGACGTGGTGACGGCGGTGGCCGCGGCCAGGGTGCCTGACGGGCGCAGCTCGGCTCCGCACGAGCCGCAGAACTGGTTGCCGGCCGGGACCGGTCGGCGACAGGAGGGGCAGGTCATGGCGTCGCTCCCGCAAGAGGGTGCGGCGGTGGTCGGCGCCGCCCTTCAAGCATAACCGCCGGACGGCCCGTACGGGCCGGGGGGATGGGTCGAGCGCCCGGCCGTACGGGCCAGCCGGGCGGGTGGTCGAGCGCCCGGCCGTACGGGCCAGCCGGGCGGGTGGGTCGAGCGCCCGGCCGTACGGGCCAGCCGGGCGGGTGGGTCGAGCGCCCGGCCGTACGGGCCAGCCGGGCTGGGGTCAAGCGGCCCGGCCCGGGCGCCGACAACGCGTGCAGCACCTGCCTGTGGAGGTCATCCGTGCCGGTCCCCCGCTTCGGTCTGCGCCGCGCCGCAGTCGCGGCGCTGTCCGCCGCGCTGCTGGCCACGTCGGCGGCACCGGCCGCGCCGGCCTCCCCCGGCCGTGCCGAGGGCGCCACGGCGATCGGCGAGGCCCGGGCCGAGGCCGCACGCATCCAGCAGCGCATCGACCGGCTCCACACCGAGGTGGCGATCCTCGCGGAGGCGCACGCCGGCAACGCCGAGCGCCTCGACGCGGTGATCAGGGCGTCAGTCGCCCACCAGCGCGAGCTGGCCGAGGGTGAGCTGGCGCTCGACGCCGCCCGCGCGAGCTTCGACGACCAGGTCCGCTCGCTCTACATCAGCGGCCCCATGGCCCCGCTCGAGCTGTTGCTGGTCGTCCAGGACGGCCACGGGCTGGCCGTGGCCAGGCGGGCCGTGGGCCACTCCCTGGACGCAGGCCGGAACGCGGTGACGCGGGTGCGGCAGGGCACCGAACGGGTGACGGCCCTGGTCGCCGAGCTGCAGTCGACCCAGGCCGAGGTCCTCGCGATGCGGCGCCGGCTCGCCACCCAGCGCGCGGCCATCGAGCGCCGGCTCGCCCTCCAGCGCGAGCTGCTGGCAAGCGCCGAGGGCAAGGTGCGGCGGCTGGTTGCCGAGGCCCGCGCGCGCGAGGAGGCGGCCAGGCTGGCCGCGCTGGCCGCGGCCATGGCCAGGGCCCGCGCCCTGGGCCTGGACGGCTTCGCGACCGCCCCGCCGCCCTCGGCGGCGGCGGCCGCCGCCGCGGGCGCCGCACTCGCCCAGGTCGGCAAGCCGTACCGCTGGGGCGCGACCGGGCCCGACGCGTTCGACTGCTCCGGACTGGTCGGCTGGGCCTGGGCACGGGCCGGCACGCCGCTCCCGCGCACCTCGCGCGGGCAGTGGTCGGCCGGCGCCCACGTCGACCCGGCCCATCTGCTCCCCGGCGACCTGGTGTTCTTCGGCAGCGACCCCGGCAACCCGGGCACCATCCACCACGTCGGCATGTACGTCGGGGGGGGCCTCATGGTCAACGCCCCGTACACGGGCGCGCAGGTCAGGATCGAGCCGGTCCGTGTGAGCGGGTACGTCGGCGCCACCCGGCCGGCCGCGCTCGGCTGAACCCGGCCCCGCGCGTCCGGGGTGGCGAGCAGCCCGGTGCTCGAGCGCCAGGGGCCGCATCGTCGAAGAGGTAACCGATGTGCATCTTGGCGGCGGGCGGCCCGGTGCTCGAGCGCCTGGGCCGCCTCGCTACTGCCTGGGCCGCCTCGCTACTGCCTGGGCCGCCTCGCTACTGCCTGGGCCGCCTCGCTACTGCCTGGTCAGTACCTCGGCCTGGCCGTGGGTCCCCGCCAGGGGAAGCCAACCGTGTGCTTGTAGCAGTTCGGGCCCGGGTTGTACTGCGACAGGGGTTCCCCGCACTTGGGGCAGGCGCGCCCTACCGGGAACGTCTTCTGCCCGCCCCTGGTGGCGGCGGGCTGGGTCCGGACGCCCTGCACGGCGCGGCCCTTTGAAGCCATGTGATCCCATTCCTTTGTCCCCGCTGACACGGCGGATCCGAGACCGGGCCGCGGGCGCCAGCGCGCCATCCGGCGGCCCGACCGCTGTGCCGCGCCGCTCAGTGTCCCACTTGACGGGCTCGGAAGCAAAGCGCCGCACGGTGGCGTTCTCGCAGCTCAGCGCCGGTCCGGCCGAGGCGGGCGTGGCCTGGCGGCGCGTCGGCGACAGCTGTGCCACCATGGCCGGCCATGAGCGAGCACGCGACGTCCAGCGCCCAGGACCGGTCGGGGGCGAGCGCGCCACCAGCCCCGACCCCCTGCTCGACCGCGACTCCACCCTGCGGGACGCGCTCCCGGCGATGCTCAGCTCGGCCGTGCAGGAGGGGCTCGTGGTGGACGGCGAGGGTCGGCTGCTCGGCAGCCTGACCATCGAGGCCGTCGGCAGCGTGCTCCGCAGGAGGCTGTCGTCGGGTCGTGAACAAGCCGCTCCTCCAGCCGAGCTGGTTCCTCTGACGGCCGCCCGATGACCAAGCGGGCAGGGAGCCCGCACGGACGAAAGGGAGCTGCTGTCATATGCGACGTCGCTGGAGCCTCGCGGCCCTGCTGGCCGCATTGTCGGTCGTGCTTGCCGCCTGCGGCGGGCTCAGCAGCAACGACGACAACTCGGGCGTGGGGCCGGCCGGCGGCCCGAGCAAGCCGGCGGTCCGGCTTGGCGTGGTCGACTTCACCGAGCAGCTGGTCCTCACCCAGCTCTACGGTCAGGTGCTCAAGCAGGCCGGCTACCAGGTCACCTACCAGAAGCTCGCCAGCCGGGAGCTGGCCGACCCGGCCCTGTTCAACGGCCAGCTCGACATGCTGATCGAGTACGCCGGCTCCCAGCTGACCTACCTGAAGGGCCTGAAGGGCACCCCGACCTCCGACGACCAGAAGGTCCTGGCCGACCTCAAGACCGCGCTCGGGCCCAAGGGCGTCACCGCCTTGGAGCAGGCGCCCATGAGCGACCAGCAGGCCATCACCATCACCCAGGCGACCTCCGACAAGTACTCGGTCACGACCCTGTCCGACCTGGCCAAGGTCTCCAGCCAGCTGGTGTTCGGCGGGCCGCCCGAGTGCAAGGACCGCGACACCTGCTACAAGGGCATGCAGGAGACCTACAACGCCAACTTCAAGAGCTTCAAGTCGCTCGACCAGGGCTCGATCAGGTACCAGGCCCTGCTCGACAACCAGATCCAGGTCGCGCTGTCGTTCTCGACCGACGGCATCATCGCCAGGCAGAACCTGGTCGTCGTGGAGGACGACAAGAAGCTGTTCCCGCCCGACCACGCCGTGCCGGTCGCCCGCAACGACTTCCTCAGCAAGGCCGGCGACGAGTTCACCACGACGGTGAACAAGGTCAGCGCCGCGATCACCACCGAGGATGTCACCGCGCTGAACGCCAAGGTCGACATCGACCAGGAGGACGCGGGCACCGTTGCCACCGAGTGGCTGAGGCAGAAGGGCCTGCTGTCCTGACCGGCGGGGCCGCCCGGGCGTGATGCGGCCCGGGCGGGCCTCAGGTCGCCGAGGTCAGCTCGACCTGCACGTCACCGCCTGCGACCCCGCCGCCGATGCTCGCCTTCGCCCGGCCCCGGTAGAGCTCGGTGGTGTCGGCCGGGTCGACCCCCTCGGGTAGCTGCCAGCCGACGGCGATGAGGGCGTCCACGAACAGCCGGACCTGGTTCTCCTGCCCGCTCCTTGGCACCAGGTAGTCGCGGGCCACCGACACGCAGAACCGCCGGCAGAAGCGGTTGCCAGCGACGACCTCGCTCCCAGGCACCGACGCGTAGGGCACACCGAGGTGGTCGTGCTCGGAGCGCAGCTCGATGACGGTCGGCCGGGCCGATCCGATCAGCAGGCTGACCACCCAGACGAGCACCACGCTGCCCGCGAGCACCGCAAGCACTGCGGTGCGCAGCCGCTTCCGGGACCCCCGGCCGGCCCGTATGGCCACGACGGCGAAGGCCACGGCCGGGGCGGCCAGCGCGGCCACCCAGACGACCAGCTGGCGGTGCGCCGTCCAGCTCAGGGCCGACCATCCGACCAGGACGGCGACCACCGCGGTGGGCACGGCCAGGCCGGTGGCCAGCGAGATCGCCGGAGCGGCGCTGACGTCGCCCCGGTCCGGCATGTCCCATTCCAGGATCCGACGGCGGGCCTCATCCTCCGGGTCCACTGCTCCGCTCCGCTCCGTGACTCGTCGTGAACCGGCCAAGCATGCGCCCTCGGACGGGGGCAACCGCAAGGGGGTTTCGCAAGGTGACCGCGGCGGAGGTGGTCGACTGCCTCGGGCTGGCCTGCCCGCTGCCGCTGATCCGGCTGGCCAGCGCGGGTCACTTTATATTCCTTTTCCTCCTTCCAATTCTAGGTCAGGGGTGTGACAAGACCTACCCTAATTCTCAGACGGATTCCAACCGAGCATGTTCTTCATCCCAATATGCAGTTTGCGTCTGAACTTCGACGGCCGTATTCGCGCGACGGACAATCCTCCAAGTGCTGCCAGATCCCGACTGATGGGTCTCTGGGCCGGCAGGCATCCGCCTTTCAACCTCGCGCTCTACCACCCCTCGGATCCAGGAGCTGACGGTCATGCCATCCCGCTCGGCGATGGTCTTCGCCTTCGCGATGGTCTGTGGCCGAAAGCGAATTGGTACATGACTGGTGAACCGCCGCGCTTGGCCCGCTCTCTCGCGAGACGGACCAGCCGGCTTCCTGTTCTCAGGATCGTCGTAGAACTCGGCTGCGGTGTCGTCGTCGTACATCATCGCCTCATCCATTCCCGGTGTCTCCTCCGCTCATCGTCGTTCGCTCCATAGATCCCAATCGGACGACATTTCTTGGGGTCAGGCTTTCGCGGTGGGGCGAGAGGAACAATCAGAACAATCTCCGGGATCTCCGATCATCAACCAGTCCGCAGCTCCGCCCTCCTGCGCGGGGTCATACATAGGATCGCCGTAGTGGTAAACGTCAAAGATGTCCTCGACACCAACGGCGACCCGCTTCTCATGTCCGATCGGTAGGTGCTTGTACAGGTGTGCGCGGTTCCCCTCATCAATCTCGAATGGATCATCTGCATCAAGCAGGTCGGGGTCGAACCGGATCCTCATGTGTTACACTGTGCCACATGGAGGCCACGACAGCAATGCTTGCTGATGCCGCCAGCGTTGAGGGCGGGAAGCTCTTCGTCCACGGCGGCGGCTGGGACGTCATCAACGTTGGCACCATCCCGGCCACACATCCGACCATGGCGTTGGTCCTCATCCTCCGGATCGAGTACAACGAGGCGTTGGCTGACATCCCACTCGTCATCGAACTGCTCGATGAAGACGATAAGCCACTTGGACCACGTATCGAGGGGGTTATCAACACTGGTCACCCACCTCGTACACGACGAGGAACGCCGACTTTCCATCCCCTCGCGATGGCCTTCAAGATGCTCAGCTTCGAGCATGAGGGCGGTTACCGCTTCAGAGCTACCTCCGGGGACAGTGAACTTGCCTCCGTCCCGTTCCGGGTGAGGATCACATAACCTTCAGGCTCACAAGGAGGCGGACCTTACTGCCCTGACAAACGCTGAAGCCCTGGTGGTTCAGACCAGGGCTTCAGCAAAGGCAAACCGCGTCAACCAAGACAGGGTACGACTGGCCTGACCGTGGGGTACAGCCCTGCCGGGTCAGGTACCCTCAGCAGGGACGATGAGTTTCGCCGACTCTCCTAGTGGAAGGACTCGCCACAGGCGCAGGAGCCCTGCGCGTTGGGGTTGTCGATCGTGAAGCCCGACTTCTCGAGCGTGTCCAGGTAGTCGATGGACGCGCCGGTGAGGTAGGGGGCGCTCATGCGGTCGGTGACCACCTGCACGCCGTTGACCTCGCCTCGAACGTCGCCGTCGAGCGCCCGGTCGTCGAAGAACAGGGCGTAGCGGAGGCCGGAGCAGCCGCCGGGCTCGACCGCGATCCGCAACGCCAAGTCGTCGCGACCCTCGCGGGCGAGCAGGTCGCGGACCTTGACGGCCGCGTCCTGCGACAGGTTCACGACCGATGTCGCCGTCTCGGTGACCTCGGACATCCGTGCTCCTTTCACTCCGGCAGGGCCGGGAGATCGTTTCTTCTCTTCGGCGTACCTGTAAGCATGATAGCGCCGACGGGCCGTCGGCCCCAGGCGGGGTCAGCCGGCGTCCGAGCCGATCGGGTCCAGGGTAACGTCCTCTCGCGTTGCTTGGCGACCAGCTCGACAAGCGCCGGGCCTACCGGCTGGACCTTGCGCGGGAGCAGACCCGGCTTGCCGAGATCCAGCAGCACCGGGATGTGCTGATCTGGCGCGAGCTGCAAGCTGAGCCGCTCGGCGACCGGGCGTGACGCAGCTTTGATACGAACACCAGTTCGAGTAGAGTCTTCGCATGAAGCTGGAAGCGCGTAAATCCCCGCCCGTTGCCGACCAGCGGGCTCGACCCATGGTCGTTCCGCAGGCCTACCAGTTCGCTCTTTGACCCCACCCCGGCCCAGCAGCGCGCGCTCGCCTCCCACTGCGGTGCCGCCTGGTTCGCCTACAACTGGGGCCTCGCCCTGGTCAAAGACCGCCTGGACCGGCGCGCCGCGGGGCAGGAAGCCGAGGTCCCCTGGACGCTGTACGCGCTGCGCCGCGAATGGGACCGCGCCAAGCACCAGCGGGACGACAGCCCGTCCAGGGAGCACCGCGGCGACGGCGTCCAGGCGGGCCTCCAACGCCAGCGGCGGGTTGCCGCCCTGCCCGGGTGGGCGGGGTGGGGTCAGGTGCGCCAGGCGGGCGGCCAGCCAGGCCAGCACCTCGACGGGCAGCGACGAACGCGGGCAGTATGACAAGGGGACCAGACCTCCTGGCAGGCGTGAGCACCTTGCCGATGGCCTGGTCCCCGTCAACGTCCGGACGCACAGAGCATCACGGCACCCTCGGTCATGCCTTCAAGAGGACGGGGCCGCGGTCTTCGAGCGACCCTTGCGGTGTGACAGCGAGCACGTCCGACGCGTGACGCGTGACACTGCCAAATGCCCTGCGACCTGCTAGCACGGTGCACAGCCTGATCCAGCAAGAACCTTGGGTTCACGCCGATCGGGCATCGCGGGATCCGTCCAAGTTTCAGATCGGGGCAGGCTCGTGGACATCGTCTACGGCAACCTGCGCATCGATATCCTCGCTGAGCACGGCGGGAAGATACTGCGCGGGCCAAACAACCCGGAATCCATGCCAGGTCACTAGGTCAAGATCGAAACCGAACAACTCCACCCTGGTGCCGTAGCCCGGTCGTCGAACTCGCGAGGAGCACCAAGAAAGGCTAGATGTCTGCGATAAGAGCTATGGTGCTTGTCGAGGAGGCGCTGTGGCATGCTGGCGCCAGCCCCCCTCGTTATTGATGCTGCCACCATGCTCGTCCTTGTCCCGCGGCCAGCAACCATCCGCATCGCGGCGCTGATGCCGAGAGCCCGCTCGTACGGCTCCGTAGGACACGGATAAAGGTGGGACGGCGCGTGTCCAGCGGACGTGGCCGGTGGTTCGCGCGTCTCGCGGCGCTCCTGCCGGCGGTGCTCGCGGTGCTCGTCACCCTCGGCCACACGTCCACCGCCAACGGGGTCGGGGAGGCCGGCTGTGGAGCGACGCAGAGACCGAGCGTCGGCCTGCCAGGAGAGCGCAAGGCCCGCCTGAAACCTAATCCGGACGACGAGACGATGCTGCTGTTCCGCCGATCCCGCCGGCCACGAGCGCTTGACCTCCGCCCCGGCATCCTCGACGAGGGTCCCGCGGCAAGGACTGCGGTGGAGATCGACGTCCGGCCCTTCCGCCGGAGCGACGGCGAGACGATCCCGCCGGGACAGATCGTCGTCACTCAGTCGATCGTCAGCAACAACCAGCAGAACCTCCGGATCGAAGTCTGCGTCGACCCGGCGAGCCCCGAGCCCGTGCCCCCCGGCACCTACTCGGGGACGCTCATCGTGGACGACCCGGCCTTCGATTCCGCGCCGCTGGAACTCACCGTGGTCCTGCAGGACACCCGCTTGTACGCCCCCTTCATGCTCGCCTTGTTGGCGGCGCTGACCGGCGTCCTCGTGCAGTGGTTTGTGCGGTCCGTGCTCGGCCGCTCGGGCGCGGGAGGAGGCAGTACCGGCAATGTTCCGTTTGGCCCCTGGCGGCTGAGCCAGCGCATCCTTGAGCTCGTCGCCGGCCTCCTGGCCGGGGTGGTCGCAGCAATCCCTGTCTACAATGCGCACTACGACCGCAACCCCGCGTGGATCCTTGACCTCAGCCACTCGTGGGGGCTCGCGGTCGCCTCGTTCACCGCTGCCTCGACGCTCTATCCGGGGTCGGCCGCCCTGATCCGGCGACTGGTCGCCAATGGGGGCGGGGAGGCGAACCACGGATGAGGCGGCCCTTAGGGTTGGCGCGCGCCGTGGCGGTCCTCTTGGCGGCGGCGCTGCTCTGCGCCGCTTGCGTCGGCGTGCCCGAAACCGGGCGCCCGGTCGACAACCTCGCCCACCTCCAGCCCCCACGCGGACGAAGGGCGACACCTCGAACGTCGTGGAGGTCGCCCTCGTGCGGGCGGAGGGGGACAGCATGACGTGGATGGCCGCTCTTGATCGGATGACGGGCTTCGAGGTCATGACGCTGGACGGTCCACCCCGCCTCGTCATCGACGTGAGCCACCGCTGACCGCCGGGTCGCTCACACTCCGGCCGGCCGGATCGCCCGCCGCGCGGCCTCCGCATGATCCCCGTCCCATTCACTCGCCGACCAGCCACACCCGGCCGAGCCCAAGCTCTGCGCATGCCCGCTCGCAGCGACCAACCACGCCCCCCACACCCATCCTGCAGGTGCACCTCTGGGTGGCCGGAGCCAAGCGCGCCAAGCCGAGTGGCCCGCCGCCTCGCCACCCGCTTCATTGGCCTATGACGGCAGACCGTTGAAGGTGGCCTGACCTGCGGGCGTTACTTAACCGTTTGTTGAGAAGGGCCGTGGCTCCCGCGTCCTGCCCTCGACAGGCGCCCACGCTACCCGATGATCGCGCGGGAGTGTCGCGGCGGCGATCAGGCGGCGTTGGCGCGGCGGCGGTGGACGGCGCTGTCGGCGGCCCCTCTGGCTGGTCGTTCCTGGCGCGGCCGAGCCGCCGAGTGCCCGAGCGCATCTCGCGCTGGCGTGTCCCTCGGCTACGGCGCAGACTGGTCGCACCAGGCCCGAACCTCCTTGGGGTGCCTCATGTTGAGCTACAACGGTCAGCTGCCAGAGCTGCTCCCGATGCTGTCTCGGGGCAAGCACCGCAGCCCGCGCAAGGGCGCGTGCTTCATGGAGTTTGCCTCGGTCCTCGCCGGCGAGCGCTGGAGTGACCACCCGGCGTGCACCCACCCGCTGCTCGCCGCTGTCGCCCGCCACGTCAACGACCACACCTCCGACGCCGGCCGTCCACGGCTGGCCGGCCTGATCCCGTCGGTGATCGGGCTGACCGGCGACGACCTGCACATCGACGCTCGGATCGCGCTGCGGTCCGCCACGATGGCACTGCCGGTCGTGGCGGCCGAGCGGCAACGCGTCATGGCGGTCTCGGTGCTGGCGTCCGAACGGGTCCTGGCTGATCTGGACGGGCGACCGGTGGGCGGCCTCGGGGAGCAGGGCCGGTCGGCGCTGGCGCAGGTTCCGCACGCCGCAGCGTGGGCCTACCAGTTCACGAGCGGTGTCCGGCCCTCCGCGGAGCGCTTTCGCCGGCAGGCCGCGCCCAGCATCGTCCGCAGCGCCGTCGGGGGAATCGCGCAGGCCTGCGTCCCGGACCCGGACGAGCTGCTCCGCGACCTGCTTGTCCAAGCGATCGGTGAATGCGCGGCGTGGGCCGGTCGCGACCCGAACCGCGGCGCCGCGTTCGACACCGCCTTGACAACCCACCGTTAGGGCAGCGACGACCAGGCCCGGCCGACCCGCTCGGCGAGGCGCTCGAGCAGCTCGGCGGCTTTTGCGATGCACCGCTCGACGTCCGGCTCGAGGCTGGTGAGCGCGTGGGCCTCCTCGAAGCCGGCCGCTCGTAGCTCCCGCTGGGCCACCTCGACCACGCCGCCGACGGCGACCACGGGCACGCCGTGCCCGGTCGCCGCCCTGGCCACCCCGAACGGGGCCTTGCCGCGCAGGCTCTGGGCGTCCACCTTGCCCTCGCCGGTGACGACCAGGTCGGCTCCGGCCACCGCGTCGGCGAAGCCGACCAGGTCGAGGACCAGCTCGATCCCGGGCCTGAGGGTGGCGCCGAGGAAGGCGACGGCACCGGCCCCGAGGCCGCCGGCGGCGCCCGCGCCCGGCGTGGCGGCCAGGTCCAAGCCGAGGCCGTCGGCGAGCACGCGCGCGTAGCGCCGCAGGGCGGAGTCGAGCAGGAGCACGTCGCCGGGGGCGGCGCCCTTCTGGGGGCCGTAGACCGCGGCGGCCCCCTGCGGGCCGACCAGCGGGTTGTCGACGTCGGAGGCGACGGTCACCTCGACCTCGCCGATGCGCGGGTCGAGGCCGGTCGTGTCGATGCGGGCCAGCCGCAGGAGCACGGCGCCGCCCGGAGGCAGCTCGTCGCCTTGGCCGTCCAGGAAGCGGGCGCCGAGCGCGCTGGCCATCCCGGTCCCCCCGTCGGTGGTGGCGCTGCCGCCGATGCCCAGCACGAGCTCGCGGACACCCAGGTCGAGGGCGGCTCGGATCAGCTCGCCGGTCCCATAGGTGCTCGCCTCGAAGGGCGCCTTGCGGCCCCCGGGCAGGCGGCGGAGGCCGGACGCCTCGGCCATCTCCACGAATGCGCTGCCGGCGTGGACGGCGATGGCGGCCTCGACCGGCTCCCCCGTGGGGCCGGTTGCCCGCACCGGGACACGGTCGAACCCGGACGCGACCACCGCGGCGAGCGTGCCGGCACCGCCGTCGCCGACCGGCAGGCGGACGACCTCGGCGTCGGGCCGGGCCCGGAGCAGGCCGGCCTCGATGGCCCGGGCCGCCTCGTCGGCCGTCAGGCTGCCCTCGAACTTGTCGGGCGCCACCACGATCCGCATGGGCCGTACCATACCAACGCGACACGGGACGGCTGGGCAGCTCGCAGGACGCGGGTGCCGGGAGCGGGAGGCCACCATGGGACGGCGGGCACGGACACGGGCACGGTCGGCAGCTGCCAGGACCGAGGCGGCCGCCGGGACCGCCCGCCGGGACCCGCCCGCTTCGGGCGGGAGCGCTCCCGGCGGGGCGACCGGGACGGGCCCGCCGACCGGCCGCCGTGTCCTCGCGGTCCTGAACCCGCTGAAGGGCACGAGCCGCCGACGGGTGGTGTGGGCCGCGATCGCCTTCGCACTGCTCGGCCTGGTGCTCGCCGCCGTCGGGCTGGTGGCCGACCGGCCCGAGTGGTACCGCTCGGCCATGCTGCTCGGGCTGCTCGCTCTGGTCTGGGGCGTCCGGGCCAGCTTCATGTCCGACCGGCAACCCTGACCGGGGTCAGGGGCTCGGGGAGCGGAGCGGGAGCAGCGAAGCTCGCCGAACGGCGTGAAGCAACCCGAGCATCACCGGTGCTGGCGCCTGCGCCTACGCTGTCGGGGTGCCTGCCATGACCAGATCCCCCGCAACGCTCGCCGCCCTCCTGCGGGTGGTGGCCGCCGCCGCCTGCTGGGGCCTGGGCGCGGTGTTCGCCAAGTACGCCTTCGGCCACGGCGTGCCGCCCGCCCGGATGGCCGAGGCTCGGGTCACCGTCGCCCTGCTGGTGCTCGGGCCCCTGCTCGCCTGGCGGCGGCCCGCCCTGCTCCGCGCGCCCCGCGCCGGCCTGCCGCTGCTGCTCGGGTTCGGCGTGTGCATCGCGGCCGTCAACTTCGCCTATTACGTCGCCATCGACCATCTTGCCGTCGGGGTGGCCATCTCCCTGCAGTACACCGGGCCGGTGGTCGTGCTCGGGTTCAGCGCCCTGGTCGCCCGGCGGGCGCCAGGCCGCCTGGCGTGGGCCGCGGCCGCGCTCACCCTGGCCGGGGCGGTCCTGGTCACCCGGGCCCTGGACGGCCTGGCCGGCCTGGACGGGACCGGCCTGGCCGCCGGGCTCGCGTCGGCGGTGCTGTTCGCCGCCTACCTGCTCACCGCCGAGCAGGCCGGGCGCCGCGGCCTGCCACCGGCCACCGTGCTGCTGTGGGGCTTCGTGGCCGCCGTGGCCGTGTGGAGCGTTGCCGAGCCGTGGTGGTCGTGGCCGTTCGCCCGCCTCGGCGACCCGCGCACCACCCTGGCCGTGCTCGGCGTCGGCATCGTCGGCACCCTGGTCCCGTTCTTCCTCGCGGTCGGTGCGGTGCGGGTCATCCCGGCCACCACCGCCAGCATCGCGGCCAGCTCGGAGCCGGTGTTCGCGGCCGCCCTGGCCTGGCTCCTGCTCGGCCAGCAGCTCGCCGCCGTGCAGCTCGCCGGCGGTGCCCTGGTGGTCGCCGGGGTGATGCTCGCCCAGGTCGCCGGGCAACCGAGCCCAGCCCGGCGGGCCTCCGAGCCGGCCCCGCACGCCTGAAGCGGGCCGGCCGGTGGCTACGGCTCTGTCGGGGCCGGCTCGGTGGCCGCTGGCGGCTCGGTGGCCGCTGGCGGCTCGTTGGCCGCTGGCGGCTCGGAGGCCGCTGGCGGCTCGGAGGCCGCTGGCGGCTCGGAGGCCGCTGGCGGCTGGGTCGCGTGGCCTGCTCGGTGGCCGCTGGCGGCTCGGGCCGGAAGGCCCCGGGCGAACAGCAGCAGGGAGGGCAGGCGGACCAGGCCGGCGACGACCACCGCGGCGCGCACCGAGTGGGCCACGGCGACCCAGCCGAGCAGCGGACCTCCCGTGAGCTGGCCAAGGGCGTCGGCCTGGCTGTCACTGTGGCCGACGCCAACGGGCCGGTCGAGCGGGTTACCGGCCCCGCGGGTTCGTCCGGTCCCGTTCCCGCGCAGAGAGGGCTGCGACTAAGGTAATGACGTGGGAGAGAACCCGAGAGCCGGGAGCGAACGGTGAGCGACGACAGGAACGTCACCCGTAGCAGGATGCTGGACCAGCTTCCCGATCCCGACCCGCAGGAGACCGGCGAGTGGATCGACTCGCTGGCCGCGGTGGTGGAGAAGGAAGGGCCCGAGCGGGCCCGATTCCTGCTTCGCAAGGTGCTCGAGGAGGCCGGGGAGCTCGACGTCGGGCTGCCGGAGCTGCCCTCCACCGACTTCGTCAACACCATCCCGGCCGACGCCGAGCCCGAGTACCCCGGTGACGAGGAGCTCGAGCGGCGCCTGCTGTCGCTTGTGCGCTGGAACGCGGCCGCCGTCGTCTCCCGGGCCAACCGCCCGGAGCTCGGCGTCGGCGGGCACATGGCCTCCTACGCGTCCGCGGCCGAGTTGTACGAGACCGGCTTCAACCACTTCTTCCGGGGCAAGGAGGACGGCCACGGCGACCAGGTCTACTTCCAGGGCCACTCCTCGCCGGGGGTGTACGCGCGCGCCTACCTCGAAGGCCGGCTGAGCGAGCAGCAGCTCGACGCCTTCCGGCAGGAGGGCAGGCCGGAAGGGCTGCCGTCCTACCCGCACCCGCGGCTCATGCCCGACTTCTGGGAGTTCCCAACGGTGTCGATGGGGCTCGGCCCGCTCCACGCGATCTACCAGGCCCGCTTCAACCGGTACCTGGCCAACCGGGGGATCGCCGACACCTCGGACAGCCACGTATGGGCCTTCCTCGGCGACGGCGAGATGGACGAGCCCGAGGCGCAGGGTGCCCTCACCGTGGCCACCCGCGACCGGCTCGACAACCTCACCTTCGTGGTCAACTGCAACCTGCAGCGCCTGGACGGCCCGGTGCGCGGCAACGGCAAGATCATCCAGGAGCTCGAGTCGCTATTCCGGGGCGCCGGCTGGAACGTCGTCAAGGTCGTCTGGGGCCGCTCCTGGGACGCCCTGCTGGCCAGGGACACCACCGGCGCGCTGGTCCGCAAGCTGAACGCCACGCCCGACGGGCAGTTCCAGACCCTGGCCGCCGAGGACGCCGCCTACATCCGTGCGCACCTGTTCGACTCCGAGGAGCTGCAGGCGCTCGTCGCGGGGATGAGCGACGAGGAGATCGTCCACCTCTCGCTCGACCGCGGCGGCCACGACCTGCGCAAGGTGCACGCCGCGTTCAAGGCCGCGGTGGAGACCAAGGGCCGGCCGAGCGTGGTGATCGCCCACACGATCAAGGGGCGTGGGCTCGGGCGGGAGTTCGAGGCCCGCAACGCCACCCACCAGATGAAGAAGTTCGTCCGGGGCACCCTCAAGACCTTCCGTGACCGCCTGGGCATCGACGTGTCCGACGAGCAGATCGAGAAGGGCTACCCGCCCTACTACCGTCCGCCCGAGGACGGCGACCTGCACCGCTACCTGCTGGGGCGGCGCCGGGCGCTCGGCGGACCCGTGCCCCGGCGCGTGGTCAGGGCCAAGCCGCTGGAACTCCCCGCCGGAGACCTCTACGCCCAGCTCAAGAAGGGCTCGGGCAAGCAGGAGGTGGCCACCACCATGGCCCTGGTGCGGCTGGTCAAGGACCTGCTCCGCCACCAGGACGTGGGCAGGCGGATCGTGCCGATCATCCCCGACGAGGCGCGCACGTTCGGCATGGACTCGCTGTTCCCGAGCCTCAAGATCTACTCGCCGCGGGGGATGAACTACGACGCGGTCGACCGGGAGCTGGTGCTCTCCTACAAGGAGGACCCCAAGGGCCAGATCATCCACGAGGGCATCACCGAGGCGGGCGCGATGGGCAGCTTCCACGCGGCCGGTTCGAGCCACGCCACCTTCGGCGAGCCGATGATCCCGCTCTACATCTTCTACTCGATGTTCGGGTTCCAGCGCACCGGCGACTCCATCTGGAGCGCGGGCGACCAGCGCTGCCGCGGCTTCCTGATCGGGGCCACGGCCGGCCGCACCACTCTGAACGGGGAGGGCCTGCAGCATCAGGACGGCCACTCGCTGCTGATGGCGGCCACCAACCCCGCCTGCGTGGCCTACGACCCGTCGTTCGCGTTCGAGATCCCGGTGATCGTCGAGGACGCCCTGCGCCGGATGTACGGCGAGCAGCCCGAGGACCTCTTCTACTACATCACCGTCTACAACGAGCCGTTCGTGCAGCCGCCCATGCCCGAGGGCCTCGACGAGAACCTGATCCTGCAGGGCCTGTACCGCTACGCGCCGGCTGGCGGTGAGCACACCAGCCGCGCCCACATGGTCACCAGCGGCAGCGCCATGCCCCTGGCCCTCGAGGCCCAGCAGCTGCTGGCCCGCGAGTTCGACATCGCCGCCGACGTGTGGAGCGCCCCGGGCTGGCAGCGGCTGCGCCAGGAGGCGCTCGCCTGCGAGGAGTGGAGCCGCCTGCACCCCACCGAGGAGCCGCGGGTCCCGCTGGTGACCAGGATCTTCGAGGACGAGGAGGGGCCGATCGTCGCGGTCACCGACTGGGTGAAGGCGGTCCCCGACCAGATCGCCCGCTGGGTGCCTGGCCCCTTCGCGGTCCTCGGGACCGACGGGTTCGGCCGCTCCGACAGCCGCCCTGCCCTGCGGCGGCATTTCCGGATCGACGCCGAGAGCATCGTGGTGGCCGTCCTGTACGAGCTCGCGCTGTCCGGCCGCGTGGAGCGGGAGACGGTGGCCAAGGCGATCAAGCGCTTCGAGATCGACCCGGAGGCCACCACCCAGGTGCCGTAGCCGAGGCTGCCGCAGGTCCCTACTTGGGGGAGGCGTCGACGAACGGCGGCCGGGTGACCCGGACCGCGCCCCGCCGCCGGCCGCGCACGTCGACCTGCAGGTCGGTGCCTTGGCCGGCCACCTCGGCGAGCACGTAGGCCATGGCGATGCCGTGCCTGCGGGTGGGTGAGAAGGTGCCGCTGGTCACCTCCCCCACCGGCCGGTCGTCGTCGAGCACGCCCATGCCGTGCCGCGGGATGTGCCGGTCGGTGGCCACCAGCCCGACGAGCACCCGCTCGGGCCCGGCCGCCTTGCGCGCCGCGAGCGCGTCGCGGCCACGGAAGTCGCCCTTGCCCATGGCCACGGCCCAGCCCAGGCGGGCAGCGAGCGGGTCGGTGGCGGTCGAGATGTCGTTGCCGTGCAGGCAGTAGCCCATCTCGAGGCGGAGGGTGTCCCGGGCGCCGAGGCCCACCGGGACCGCGCCGAGGGGCGCGCCCCGCCCGAGCAGGTCGTCGAAGAGCTGGCCGGCCAGCTCCCCGGGGACCAGCAGCTCGAACCCGCGCTCGCCGGTGTAGCCGGTGCGGCAGAGCCGGGCTGGCTGCCCGGCGTAGGAGACCAGGGCGAAATGCATGTAGGCGAGCTCCGCCGCCTCCGGGTACAACCCCGCGACCAGCTCGGGGGCGTGTGGGCCCTGGACCGCGAGCACTGCCAGGTCCGGCCGGGGGGTCACCTGGGTGCCCGGCGGCGCCGAGGCGCGGACCAGGTCGGCCACGGCAGGCCAGTTGGCCGCGTTGGGCACGAGCAGATAGCCGTCGTGCTCGCGGTAGACGATGAGGTCGTCGACGATGGTGCCCTCGTCGGTCAGGCAGAGGGTGTACTGGGCCGCGCCCCGCTCCTTCAGCCGGTCGAGGTCGTTGGTCAGGGCGTGCTGCAGGGCGTCGTGGGCGCCCTCGCCGCCCACCTCGACCTTGCCGAGGTGGGAGAGGTCGAACACGCCGACCGCCTCGCGCACCGCGCGGTGCTCGGCGAGCGTGCCCTGGTACTCGATGGGCATGTCCCAGCCCGCGAACGCGCCCATCTTGGCGCCCAGGCGCCGGTGCCGGTCGTCCAGCGGCGAGCGCCGCAGCTCGCCGTTCACGCCGGTGCCCCCGGGCCTGGGTCGCCGCCGGCCGGCGGGCGGCCGGGCGGCTCGGGTGCGCGCGGCGGGCGCGGCATGCGGCCCGGCGGCCGCGAGGTGCGCACCGGCGGGCCGCCGCCCTCTCGCAGCAGCCGCTGGTCGCCTCGTGCCTTGAGGCGGGCGTTGTAGGCGCGCATGCGCTCCGGGTAGCCGACGATCTGGACGTCGTAGACGGGCAGCTTGAGGTCGTGGGCGACCCGCCGGATGACCTTGGGGGAGCCGACCCGGCGCCGGGTCCACTCGCCGTCGGCGGCCACCGCCACGGCGGTGGTGTCGGTGACCATCGTCTCGGGCTCGACGTAGAACTCGACCCCGACCCGGGTGCGGGCGAACTCGCGCAGCGCGTCCAGGTCGTCGGAGGTCGCCTCCCGGTCCATGGCGGCGACCTTGCGGCCCCTGGTGCGCCGGATGCGGAGGTTGTCGAGGAAGCTCACCCGCGTTCCTGGTCCTCGGTCGGGTGCACGAGCGAGAGCACCTGGCGGGAGAGCTGGATGTGGGGCAGCTGGGTGGTCGCCTCCGACATGTCCTGGATGCTCCAGCGCACCAGGTCACGCATTGACACCATGCCGATCAGGCCCTCGTCGGAGATGACCGGCAGGTGGCGCACCTTGGCGTTCACCATCTCCCTGGCGGCCTCCTCGACGGTGGCGTCGGGCCGGATGGTGATGAGGTCGTCGGTCAGCGCCTCGTGGGCGGCGACGTTCTTGGGGTCCTCGCCGCCGCCGACGACCTTCAGGATGTCACGCTCGGTGAGGATGCCGAGCACCCGGTCGTCCTCGAGGACGATGACCGAGCCGATCCCCCGTGCGTCCATGACGCTCGCGACGTCGGCCACGTTGTACTCGGGACCGACCGTGGCGAGGTCCGTGGTCATGATCGCCGAGATCTCCACGAGGCACTCCTCCTTCTGGCTGACCGCTGTGCTTCTGGCTGACCGCTGTGCTTCTGGCTGACCGCTGTGCTTCTGGCTGACCGCTGTGCGCCCTGCCGGCGCGAGGCCGGCCCGGCAGATATCTGAGCGTACCCCAGGGCGCGAGCGCCGACCACGGGTCGGATGCACGGTGCGACGCGAGTTTCCCCTGTTTACCTGCGGTTTAACCGGGCAAAGGGCTTTCGCCACCCCATGCAGGGCACCGCTAGACTGCCGCAGGGGGAAAGCTCGACGACGCCGATCCAAAGGAGCGACAACGTGACCTCGAACTCCTTCGACCTGGTGATCCTGGGTGGCGGCACGGGCGGGTATTCAGCCGCCCTGCGTGCGGGGAACCAGGGCCTGTCGGTCGCGCTGGTGGAAAAGGACAAGGTCGGCGGGACCTGCCTGCACTGGGGCTGCATCCCCACCAAGGCGCTGCTGCACGCCGCCGAGGTGATGGACGGCGTGCACGAGGCGGCCGAGCGCTGGGGGATCAAGACCACCGTCGAGTCGATCGACTACTCGGCCACCGTCGCCAACCGCGACGACATCGTCACCAAGAACTTCAAGGGCCTCGAGGGGCACCTGAAGAAGCTGAAGGTCGACATCGTCAAGGGCGCCGGCAGGGTGACCGGCCCCAAGCAGGTGAGCGTGGAGGGCCGCGGCGAGCTCAACGCAGAGAAGGCGCTGGTGCTGGCGTCCGGGTCGGTGGCCAAGTCGATCCCGGGGCTGGAGATCGACGGCCAGCGGGTGATCACCAGCGATCATGCGCTGATGCTCGACTACCTGCCCAGGTCGGTGGTCGTGCTCGGGGCCGGAGCGGTCGGGGTCGAGTTCGCCTCCTTCTACCGGTCGATGGGCGCCGAGGTCACGGTCGTGGAGGTCCTGCCAGGGCTGGTGCCCCTGGAGGACACCGACGTCCAGCGGGAGCTGGCCCGGGCGTTCAAGAAGCGAGGCATCACGGCGCTGGTCGAGACCAAGCTCGAGGACGCCAAGGTGGACGACGAGCAGGTGACCGTGACGGTGACCGGCAAGGGCGGCACCAAGCAGCTGTCGGCGGAGCTGCTGCTGGTGGCGACCGGCCGCGGGCCGGTCACCCGCGACCTCGGCTACGAGGACGTGGGCGTGAAGCTCGACGGGGGCTTCGTGGTGCCCAAGAGCTGGGACACCCTGGAGACCGACGTGCCGGGCGTGTACGCGGTGGGCGACATCCTGCCGCCGCCGTCGCTGGCCCTGGCCCACGCCTCGTTCGCCGAGGGGATGCTCGTGGCCGAGCTGGCCGCGGGCAAGCCCTCGCCCGCGATCGACTACTACGGCGTGCCGCGGGTCACCTACTGCACCCCGGAGGTGGCCTCGGTCGGCCTGACCGAGGCCCAGGCCAAGGAGCAGGGACACGAGGTGGTCGTGCAGAAGTTCCCGTTCAACGGCGTGGCCAAGGGCATGATCCACGGCCAGGGAGGGATGGTGAAGCTGGTCGGGGCCAAGGACGGGCCCGTGCTCGGCGTGCACCTGGTCGGTGCCCGCGTGACCGACCTGGTCGCGGAGTCGATGCTGATCTACAACTGGGAGGCCCTGCCGCAGGAGGTGGCCCAGTTCATCCACCCGCACCCCACCCTGTCCGAGGCGGTCGGCGAGGCCTACCTGTCGCTGGCCGGCCGCCCCCTGCACGGCTGACGGACCACCCGCGACGACAGTGGCGACGAGGAAGCGAGATCGGCAGGGTCGGTTCGTCCGCTCCGACGCGGCTCCCTCGAGCCTGGCGGACACCACGGCAACGATGGCGGCGACCTCCACGAGCAGGGAGGGCGCTTCACAGGGAGCGACGATGATGGCGACACCAGTCAGGATGCCCGAGCTCGGCGAGTCGATCACCGAGGGCACCATCACCCGCTGGCTGAAGCAGGAGGGCGACCGGGTCGAGGCGGACGAGCCGCTGTTCGAGGTGTCCACCGACAAGGTCGACACCGAGGTCCCCTCCCCGGTGTGAGATCGACCAGGGCGGCGAGGAACCAGCGCGCGGCCAGGACGGCGAGCGGGCGTCGGGCGGCTGGCAGGCCGAGGCCGGGGCCGAGGAGGACGCCGGGGGCGACGAGACCGGGCAGGGCGAGCCTGGGCAGCGCAGCCCCGAGGAGCGCGAGGAGGTCGCCGCCGAGGCCGAGGCGGGCCAGGGCGAGGCGGGCCAGGGCGAGGCGGGCCAGGGCGAGGCCGTGGGCGAGGAGCAGGAACAGCGCGGTGCCGCTTCCGACGACGGCGGCACGCGGGCAGGCGGCGACGGCGGCGCAGCGACCACGGTCACCATGCCCGAGCTCGGCGAGTCGATCACCGAGGGCACCATCACCCGCTGGCTGAAGCAGGAGGGCGACCGGGTCGAGGCGGACGAGCCGCTGTTCGAGGTGTCCACCGACAAGGTCGACACCGAGGTCCCCTCCCCGGTGTATCTCGAGCGGCGGCGCCAGGGCGGGCGGCCAGGCCGAGGCGAAGGCCGAGCCCGCGCGGGAAGTGGAGGCCCAGGACGAGCGCGCGGCTGCCGGGGGCGGCGAGGAGGCCGGCGCCGAGCAGGCCAGGCCGGCCGCGGCGGTCGCGGGCGACGGGGCCAAGGGGGCGGTCGTGTCGCCGCTGGTGCGCCGGCTCGCCCGCGAGCACGACGTCGACCTGAGCCAGGTCCAGGGCAGCGGGTCGGGCGGGCGGGTGCGCCGCGAGGACGTCGAGGCCTACCTCGAGGGGCGCGGCAAGCAGCCCACCAGGCCTGCCGCCCGGGCCGGTGACGGCAAGGCGGCGCCGGCCAAGGAGGCCAAGCCGGCCGCTGGCGCGCCAGCGCGGCAGGCGACCCCGCTCCACACCGGCATCCGCGAGGTGGTCACCCCGGCTACCCGGCTGCGCAAGGTCATCGCCGAGCGGATGGTCGCCTCGCTGGCGACCAGCGCCCAGCTCACCGCCGCGGTCGAGATCGACATGACGGGCGTGATGCGGCTCCGGGAGCGGGCCAAGGACGATTTCAAGGCGCGCGAGGGTGTGAGCCTGTCGCCGCTGCCGTTCTCGGTCCTCGCGGTGATCCAGGCCATCCGGGCCTACCCTAACGCCAACTCGGCCCTTGACGAGGACATGAACCTCCACGTCTACCAGGACGTGAACCTGGGGATCGCGGTGGACACCCCCAAGGGCCTGTTCGTGCCTGTGGTCCGCAACGCCGACCAGCTCAACCTGTCCGGGCTGGCCAGGGCCATCGCCGACGTGGCGAGGCGGACCCGCGACGGCAAGGTCAGCCCGAACGAGCTGTCCGGCTCGACCTTCACGGTGACCAACACCGGCAGCGTCGGAACGGTCTGGGACACCCCGATCATCAACCAGCCGAACGCGGCCATCTTCGCCACCCCGGCCATCGTCAAGCGCCCGGTCGTGGTCGAGGACCCGGCGCTCGGCGAGGTGATCGCGGTCCGGCACATGATGTACGGGATCCTCACCTATGATCACCGCGTCCTGGACGGGGCCGACGCCGCCCGCTTCCTGCAGAAGGTCAAGCAGGTCCTGGAGGCGGGCGAGTTCGCCCGCGAGCTCGGCCTGGAAGAGGACGGGGAGTAGCCGATGCAGCCGCTGTGGCTCGTGCGCGCCGGCACGGTGCCGTACCGGCGCGCCTTCGCCTGGCAGCGGGCGCTGGTCGAGCGGCGCGCGGCCGGCGAGATCCCCGACACCGTGCTGCTCCTCGAGCACCCCCACGTGTACACCATCGGCAAGCGCGGCTCCGACGCCGACGTGCTCGTGAGCCCCGGGTGGCTCGCCGCCCAGGGCGCCGAGGTCGTGCGCACCGACCGCGGCGGGCAGGTCACCTACCACGGCCCCGGGCAGCTCGTCGGCTACCCGGTCACCCGGCTCGACCCGCAGCCCGACATCTGGCGCTTCGTCCGCCGGGTAGAGGACGCCCTGGTCGGCGTGGCCGCCGACTTCGGGCTCGGGGCGCGCGGCGAGTCCGGCCTACTCACCGGGGTCTGGGTGGGCGGGGCCAAGCTCGCCGCGATCGGCATGCGCGTCTCCCGGGGGGTCACCAGCCACGGCTTCGCCCTCAACTGCGCCACCGACCTGGGCAAGTTCGCCGCCATCGTCCCCTGTGGCATGCCGGACAAGCCGGCCTGCTCGCTGTCGGGCCTGCTCGGCCGGACGGTCCCGGTGGCCGAGGCCCTCCCCGTGGTCGAGCGCCGGCTCGCCGAGGCGCTCGGGCGCGTGCCCACCCCGGTGGATCCCGCTACCCTGGACCTGCCGGCCAGCGACTACCCGCCGGGACCCGACCACGTACCGCCCCCGGCCCCGGAGGCCGTCCATGCCTGAGCCCGCCCGTCCCCCCGCCCCGGAGCCGGTGATCCCGCCGGGGGCGCGGACCCTGAGCGTGCTGCCCCGCACGCCGGCGCCGCCGCCGACCGAGGCGACGTTCGGCCGCAAGCCGCCGTGGCTGAAGGTCAGGGCGACCCTTGGCCCCAACTACACCGAGCTCAAGCACCTGATGCGCGACGCCGAGCTGCACACCGTCTGTGAGCAGGCCGGCTGCCCCAACATCTACGAATGCTGGGAGGCGCGCGAGGCGACCTTCCTGCTCGGCGGGGAGCACTGCACCCGGGCCTGCCCGTTCTGCCAGATCCACAGCGGCAAGCCCGAGGGGTATGACACCGGCGAGCCGGTCCGGGTCGCCCACGCGGTCGCCCGCATGGGCCTCAACTTCGCGGTGATCACCGGCGTGGCACGCGACGACCTGCCTGACGGGGGCGCGTGGCTGTTCGCCGAGAGTGTCCGCCAGGTCCGCGCGCTGCTGCCCAGCTGCGGGGTGGAGGTGCTGGTCCCCGACTTCCGGGGCAGCGCCGACGCCCTTCGAGCGGTGGTGGACGCGGCACCGGAGGTGCTGGGCCACAACGTGGAGACCGTGCCGAGGTTGTACAAGCGGATCCGGCCCGGGTTCAGCTATGCCGGCAGCTTGGAGCTGCTGGCCCGGGCGCGGGCGTGGCTGCCGGCAGGGTGTGTGACCAAGTCCAACCTGATCCTCGGGATGGGCGAGGAGCGCGACGAGGTGCTGGGAGTCATGGGGGACCTGCGCGCGGTCGGGGTGGAGCTGCTGACGATCACCCAGTACCTGCAGCCCTCGCGGGCGCATCTGAACCTGCAGCGGTTCGTGCCGCCGGAGGAGTTCGCGGAGCTGAAGGCCACGGCCGAGGGGCTGGAGTTCGCCCACGTCGAGTCGGGGCCGCTGGTGCGCTCGAGCTACCACGCCGGTGAGATGCACAAGGCGGCCGTCCGCCGCCAGCGCGGCGAGCTGCCCGCCTGGGCCGCTGCTGCGGGAGGCTGACCGGTACCGTGCCGACCCGCGCCTCCTGGCGGGCCCGCGTCGGGGTGCCCGTCCTCGCCGCCGCGGTCCTGACCGGCCTCGGGCTCGGCGCCGCCCGCGCGTTCGACGTCGACCGCCACCGGGCCGAAGCCGCGGCGGTGCAGCGCGGCCCCCAGGTGGTCACACACGAGCTGCTCCCCTACCCGGACGGCGCGGCCAGGGCTCCGCGCGGGCGCCTGCAGCACCGCCCGGACGGCTGGCTGTCGGTGGTCACCCTGCGCGGGCTGCCGCCGGCCACCGGGCCGGAGCGGTACCTCGTCTTCCTGCGGAACTGGAGCGGCTGGGCGCTGGCGGGGTCGGTCGAGGCCGGCGCGGGCGGCAGCGCCCAGGTCCGCTTCGGCGCCGAGCCGCGAGCCCGCACCGTCTACGAGGTGGTGGTCACCAGGGACGTCGACAACGCCGTGAACCTTCCCCACGGCGCCCCGGTGCTGCACTGGTTCGACGCCTCGCTCGGCCCACCCCGGGCCCGGCCGTTCGACTTCGCGCACCCATTGTCCTAGAACTCTTCAGGCAGCCGTTTACCTTGGCGAAACATCCAGGCAACCGGGCGGAAAACCGCCATTGCTAGCGTCGGCTGGACCTGGGCGGAAACGCCCGGGCGAGTCGACACGAAGGAGGCACCGCGTGACGGAATCGGTCGGAGACGTCCTCAGCATGGTCCAGGACAACGAGGTCCAGATCGTCGACCTCCGGTTCGCGGACCTTCCCGGGCTCATGCAGCACTTCTCGGTCCCCGCGCACGAGCTGACCGAGGAGTCGTTCGAGGAGGGCTTCGGGTTCGACGGCTCCTCGATCCGCGGGTTCCAGGAGATCCAGGAATCGGACATGATCCTGGTGCCCGACGTGACCACCGCGGTCCTTGACCCGTTCCGGGCCCACCCAACGCTCATCCTCAACTGTTTCGTGAAGGACCCGGTCACCGGCGAGTCCTACACCCGCGACCCCAGGTACGTGGCCAGCAAGGCCGAGGCGTACCTGAAGGGGACCGGCATCGCCGACACCTCCTACTGGGGCCCGGAGGCCGAGTTCTACATCTTCGACTCGGTCCGCTTCGACCAGAACCAGCACTCCGCCTACCACTTCGTGGACGCGGTGGAGGGGGTCTGGAACTCCGGTGCCGAGGAGGGTGGCAACAACCTCGGCTACAAGCCCAGGTACAAGGAGGGCTACTTCCCGGTCCCGCCCATGGACCACTACCAGGACCTGCGCTCGGAGATGGCCCTGGCCCTCGAGACCGCCGGCATCCCGGTCGAGGTCCAGCACCACGAGGTGGGCACCGCTGGCCAGGCCGAGATCGACATCCGCTTCGGCACCCTGCTGCAGACCGCCGACCGGTTGATGCTGTTCAAGTACATCATCAAGAACACCGCCCTGAAGTACCGCAAGACGGTCACGTTCATGCCCAAGCCGATCTTCGAGGACAACGGCTCGGGCATGCACACCCATCAGAGCCTGTGGAGCGACGGCGACCCGCTGTTCTACGACGAGTCCGGCTACGCCGGCCTGTCCGACCTGGGCCGCTGGTACATCGGTGGCCTGCTCGCGCACGCGTCGGCGCTGACCGCGTTCTCCAACCCGACCACCAACAGCTACCGGCGCCTGGTGCCCGGCTACGAGGCGCCCGTCAACCTCGTCTACTCCCAGCGCAACCGGTCGGCCGCCTGTCGCATCCCGCTCTACTCGCGCAGCCCCAAGGCCAAGCGGGTCGAGTACCGGGTTCCCGACCCGTCGTGCAACCCCTACCTCGCGTTCAGCGCCATGCTGATGGCCGGCATCGACGGGGTCCGCAACAAGATCGAGCCGGCCGGGCCGCTCGACAAGGACCTGTACGACCTGCCCCCGGCCGAGCTGGCCGAGATCCCGCAGGTCCCGTCCTCGCTCGACGAGGCGCTGGCGGCGCTCGAGGCCGACCACGCCTTCCTGCTCGAGGGCGACGTGTTCACCTCCGACGTGATCGAGACCTGGGTCGCCTACAAGCGCGAGAAGGAGGTCGACGCGGTCCGGCTCCGCCCCCACCCGTGGGAGTTCGCGCTCTACTA